>CENP01239104.1_pt1 | contig 47405 bp, 48 predicted proteins | sample 361281 | NCBI WGS metagenome assembly CENP01 (sample SAMEA2591122, study PRJEB7988) | marine metagenome | biome: marine biome (ENVO:00000447); feature: deep chlorophyll maximum layer (ENVO:xxxxxxxx); material: saline water (ENVO:00002010), including plankton (ENVO:xxxxxxxx) | depth 70 m
AATGGAATAGGCTTGATAGGTTTCCCCATATCTGAAAAACAAGGGGTAGACAGGTTGATTTTATTTGTAACTACTAGAATGTAAATAATTTAAAGTAATAATAAAAAATTTATGAATAATTCTAAATTTAAATTTGAATCAGTCAAAGAATTGAACATTAAATATTTTTATTTTGCAATGAAAGCGTATTTCTACTTCACAACAACTATTGCATTGTTTTTTTTAATACAAATGACTAATTCCTACATGTCACTGCCTAAAGCAAGTCAAGTAATCATTTTTTCAAATCAAAAGGATATTTTACATATCTTTCCTGAGCTACATAATTTAAGGCTTGTTTATTCTTTTAATACCGTTTCAGGAAAACTATTTACTAATCCTTTAATTGAAAAACTTATATTACTTGGAGTATGTTCAATATTTATTGGAATTATTTATAAAAAAATAAAATTAGAAAACATTTTTTACTTAGCTGTAGTAAATTTTATTTTTTTTACAGCTTTATATGTACTTACTCAAAATCCTTTTGTATTTATTTTTTTAATATTCGTTTTTATTGACAGATGCAATCAATCTTTAATTAATTTCTTTTTGTTTTTATTAACTATTTATATTACTTTTCTTTTATTTACATATCAGAATTTTGAAACAACATTTGCTTTTTCAGAGTTAGTTATCAATTATTCCGGGGGATTCGTAAGAAGGGGTTTTCTAGGAGCTTTCCTTGGTTTATTTAAAAATTATAATTTTTATTACTATTTTTCCATTGTTGTTTTTTACTATTTCTTATTTTTATTTTTAAAAAAGTATTTATACAGAGAAAAAAACTCTGTACTCTCTCTATTTTTTATTTTTAACCCTTTGACAATTGGTTATATTATAAAAAACTATATTCCTTTATTTGGCAGGAAGGACTTTTTAATACTAATTTTTGCATTAATAATTTCTGAAAAGATTATAAATAACAAATTACCAAATAAATTTGAACAACCACTTTACGTTTTGTTTTTAATATTTTTAGTTTTAACTTATGAATTAATAACATTTTTTATTCCGTTTTATTTAATTAAAATTTATAACTCATACAGCAAAGAAGATATTATAAAGCAAAAAATGTTGATAGCAGGTCTTATCTCAAACCTTTTTCTTGGCTTAGCTTTAACTTTAAGATTTAACTCTGTTCCTGATTTTAATAAAATGTGTAATGATTTACTTTTAAGGTATGGAGAAAGTGTAGCAACCTGCAAAGGGGCGCCACTATATCTCAGTCTTCAAAGATCTGATTATCAAAATGAGGTATTTGCGCATATAAGTTTTCAACAGTTAACTTACTGGGGTGCTTTGTTATTTTATGTCTTAGTAATTAATTTGCTTTTCTACAAAAAGAAAAATGTATATGAAAATATGACATTGTTCATATTCCTACTCCCAATCTTTTTATATGCGCAAGACTGGGGAAGATGGTTTTATATAATATTTATACATAATATTTTATTTTCAAATCCAAAGTTTAAATTTAGTGAAAACTCTTTAAAGCTTGTTACTTTTGTTTCAATAATTTTTTTACTTTATCTTGAGCATTTTCATTGTATGTGCAGTGATGTTATGTTAAATATTAATTTTGGCGTAACAAATAACTATTGATTGGTTTGTATTTCTGTTTTTTTTTGATAAAAATTAAATTAAGTGAAAAATTTAAAAAAAATAATTGTTGTAATTCCGACATATAACGAATCAGAAAATATTGAAAATATTGTCAAAGAAATATTAGACCTCGGCCTATCTGTTTTAATAGTTGATGACAACTCTCCTGACAATACAAAAGAACTCATAGAAAAAATTATGCAAAACACATCTAATCTCTACCTGCTAAATAGAAATAAAAAACTTGGGCTGGGTTCTGCTTATAGAGATGGATATAAGCATGCAGTGGGCTTAGGTTTTACCTACTTTGTACAGATGGATGCGGATTACTCTCATAGAATTTCAGATTTAAAAAAACTACTCTTAGAAATTGAAAATTATGATGTAATCATTGGTAGTAGGTATATTGATGGTGGCTCAACAACGGGGTGGAGTCAGTTACGAAAATACTTGTCAAAATATGCAAATTTATTATCTAAATTTTTAATAAAAACCAAAATCAAGGACACTACGAGTGGTTTTAGAATTTACTCATTAAAAGCTTTAAATGAAATAAATTACCTAGAAACAAACTCAAATGGTTATGGATTTCAAATTGAAATGACTTATTTAATTACAAAGTTAAAGTTAAATTATTTTGAAGTGCCAATAACTTTTGAGGAGAGAAGAGAAGGTGAATCAAAAATGGATTTCTCAATTATTCTAGAAGCGATTTCTTTAATATTTAAGTTGAGATTTAAAAAGTAAAACATTTAACTTTTAAATGCCTAATTATCTACTCAAGTAATGAAATAATTTTATAATATATTCTTAAAATGATTTTGTTTATTCTATATATGTACTTCATTCTTTTAAATTTGAATTCAAACCAAAAAGAAAAAACCACACTCAATTTTCTTCCATGGGCTTTTTGATAATAAAATTGTTTTGATTGAATGTTTTCTTTTCCATAGATTAAGTTTTTGATATCTTCTGTTAAATTATTCAGGTAGTTTATGTACCATTCTTCAATATCATCCTGTAATTGATCATATTTATTTTTATTTTCCGAATAGTAGTTAATTAACTTGCTTGCATTTTTCCAAGAAACGACCGTAGGAAAAGGATGATCACCATAAATAAACTTAAAATAATCTGTAAAATAAAATTTCTTTATTATAGGAATCGAATCACTCTCTAACGTTTCCATAATCCTAAATGTATCTGGATTAATTACACCAAAAGGACATATAACAAACATCGATTTTTGATATATTTCTTTTTGTTTTTCGACGGATATCGAATTTTTATCCATAAAAGATTCAGATTTTTGATAAAGATTTGGGGTTAAAGCTTTTAAGTAATTTATAATTCTATATCTATCATTATGTAATTGTCCAAAAAAAACCCACTTATAAAATTTTTTTTCCTTAGTTCTTTTTTCATTTTTAAATCCAGATTGAAATCCAACTGGGATTGCATAATTTTTGTATTTTATATTTGGATTAAAGTAAGCCCTCAGAACTACTTTACAGTTTTTATAGAATTCATAAGATTGTCCTAATGTTTCATCACCTAGATGTATTAATGAAAACTCATCTAGATTTTTAGAACACTCATCTATATTTTTAAATGTTTCAGAGTTTCTAATTACGTCTGAAACTTGAAAAATTACATGAAAGTCTTTATTTATTTTTAAAAAATCTTTTTTTTTTAAATCTTCTAGGTATTTGTAAGAAACATGATTTATTTTATTTAAAATTACCTTTTCCACGTATTCGTTTTCAAAAGAGCTTAAGTTTTTTGACTTTATTATTAATATTTTTTCTTTCATGAATAATAAGATTATATATTTAATTAATCTTAATTTTCAGTTTAGATATTTAAAGAAAACCTTTATCAGGTTACTTTTGAAGTGTGTTTAATTTGACATTAACTGAGATATATTGAATTTTTACAACGAACATAGAATCAAAGTGAATAAGTTTGTGACCAAAGAAACTTAAATAACTATCTTTTATTTTCAATACGAGTGATCTACGGTTGGATTTTGTTTCTGGCCATTAAGGTCTTTCCCTAGTAATAATAAAACTCCCATTACCTCAGACTAAAGTTCGATATCTTACTACTTGTAATAAACTGCAACTATGAAAAAACACCTAATAACCGGAATAACTGGACAGGATGGAATATTTTTAACTAAAGAGATATTAAGTAACAATGAAAATACAAAAATCATTGGTATTTCTCGTAACAAAAATACTGAATCTTTTTATCAGAATTTATCTCAATTAAATTTGAACAACTTTGACAATATTGACATATTTAATATAGATCTAAATAATGCAAGCAGTGTTCAAGATTTCTTAATTTCTATAAAGCCTGATTTCATTTATAACCTTGCAGGACCTAGCTCTCCATATGAATCAATCAAAAATCCTGAAAAATACAACCAGATTGAAAATATTTTTAATAATTTAGTTAACGGGTTAATTAAAAATAATAATTTATGTAATTTTTTCCAAGCTTCAAGTTCTGAAATGTTTTTAGCAAATAATAATGAAAAACTTAATGAAATGTCTCCTTTTGGACCAAAAACACCCTATGCTCAATCAAAATTAAAAAATCATAAAAAAATATTGGAACTACGCGAAGAATATCAATGGAATATTTATTCAGGAATTATGTTTAATCATGAATCTGAATATAGAAAAGATAATTATTTAATCATGAAGATTATTAATAAAGCTAATGAAATTTCAAAAAAACAAAATGAGAAATTAACAGTAGGTAGCCTTTCCTATACAAGAGATTGGAGTTTTTCAGGTGACATTAGCAAAGCGATATATAAAATTACAAACCTAGGTAAAGATGGCTCTTATGTGATAGGATCTGGAAAAGGCCATACAATTGAAAAAGTTATAGCTCTTGTTTTTAAGATTTTCAACCTGGAGATGGAGAATCATATAATTTTAGACGAATCATTACTTAGAAAAGGTGATGCAGAATATATTGTTTCAGACCCATCAAAAATAAGGTCTGAGCTAAATTGGCAGACGGAAGTAGATTTTGAAGAACTTATATTTAGGTGTATTGAATTAAGAACCTAATGAAAAATATTCCATTTTTAAAAACTAAATATTTAATTTTTTTATAAATTAGATTTTTTTTAATATAACTGCATAATGATGATATATAATTTCGTACCCTCCATATTTATCGATATAATCCAAAACCAACCTACCTTTACCGGGAATAAATTTATGAATATTTTTAAATTTTTCTCCAAACAACCTAACGTCTATTGGAGTATCGTCTATTGCAATTAAAGTTCCTTTTTTAATAATGTTGTTAAGTAATAAAAACTCATTAAGCCCATGTTCCTGAGAAGGTTTTGGATCAAATAAATCTAAATCAAAACTGTCTAAATATATTAAATCTATTTTTTCAATTTCTTCACTCGTTAAATTTTCAATAAATTTTAAAGAATCATTTGTATGGAATTGTGTATTTTTATTTATTAGATGTTTATATTTATTTTTAATATCCGGATTTGTATCAACAGTATTTAAAGACCCTCCAAATAAATTTATATAATAAATAAATAAAATTGTGCTACTTGATCCATGAGCCACACTTCCCGTTTCTAGTATATTTAAACTTTTTTCAGAAAAATATTTAAGCAATAATTTAAACATTTCGAAGTTAATATGGTTCTTATCAGAATAAGTTTTGAAGTGAAATTCAATAAGCTCATCTAAACTATTAATATTTTTTGAGCTATTTTTCATATAAGATTTTGAATACTTATATTTTTTTGAATTTACTTTTATTAATCTTTTAATCCAATTTAAATAAGTAAAAAGATTTAAGTATTTATTCATTACTTAATTTAAATTAATTTTTCTGATTCTTTTTTTGAATTCACGTAAGAACATATAAGACTTCTTCGTAATTTTTGAATGTGATTTATTAAAAGATCTGTTTTGAATAATTTTTTCTTTATTTAATATATTATTTTCAAATAAGTTTAAATAATGTTCTGACATATTATCTGAATTGAATGGATATGAATCTATTTTCTCTAAATATTTCTGATAATTATTTATAATTTCCTCTAATTTAATTTCTAAATTATTCTTTTCAAACATAACTCCAAAATTATTACAGTATTCGGGCACTCCTCCACTATTTATATAAAGTAATGGCAAGCCACATTGTGCTCCTTCAATATGATGGTTTCCAGAAGGCTCATTAATTGAGCCTGTAATATAAAGATGATTTTTTTTTATTTCATTTGCCAACTCTGTACCAGACAATGGTTCTACTACATAAGAATTTTTGAATGAAAAATTTTTTGGTAGATTACCGATGTAAGAAAACTCTAATTTATCCTTCCATTTTTGTTGGCCAATTAATTCATCAATTAAAGCATATGAATCAAAGCCTTTGTTCCAATTAGCACCCCAATGATGAGTAACAATTTTAATTTTTCCTTCACCATTCCAAGGTTTAAAATTTTTATTGTTAAAAATTTCTTTATTCGCTCCAGCCATAACAACATTATTATTTATTTCGCTTATACCTTGTTCCTCGTAAAGGTTTTTCAACCAAGTACTAACAAATATGGTCTGATCCGCAAATTTATTTACACTAATTAAATATTTATTTACGTAGTTAGTATTTTTCCTTTCATCGCATTCATTAATTCTGTGCACAACTACTGCTTGAGGGTTAACATAATCAATATATTTTTTAACGTCAAAATGCGTATATGCAGATGATTCAGATGATTTTCTTGGCTCTGTAATTAATACTATATCAATATCATCATCGTAAAGATTACTAACAACCTGATGGCCTTTTGTTGTTAAATAATTTTTTAGATTAATTGCAAAAAGATTTCCACCGCCCCAAGGACCTTCTTGAATTTTTGTTCCAATACTAACTTTCATAAATTGCTTTAATCATTTGATTATATTTTTCAAAAACTTTATTTGAATCGTACTTTAATGAGTTTTTAAATGCATAGTCAGTATTTGGAATAGCTTTTTCAAAGTTTGTCATGTCAAAAAGTGATTCTTTCGAGAGTATTTCTGATGCTATACCAACATCAGTTGAGATTATTGGAGTTTTTGTTATACCACACTCTAATATCGATTGAGGACCTCCTTCAAACCTCGAGGCAACAATATAAAGATCCAAACAATTGTACAACTCGTTTATTGTTACATAGTCAGCCATTTCAAAATATGTGTAGCTTATATTATTTTTTACTAATTCTTTAATTAGATAATTCCTCCTTTTTCCTGATAGTAATATATGTATATTTTGTTTTTCATTTTTCAAATATTTAACTATCTCTAAAAATCTATCAGGACCTTTTGAAAGTTTAGGTTCATTAGGTTTTTTTCCTTCAGAATCACGTTGAAAAGAGCCTACTATAAAAGAGTCTTCTTTTAAATTATATTTTTTTCTTAAACTATTTTTGTTATTAATTTCAAACCAAATATCTGTATTTATCCAGAAAGGTAGAGTTGTAATTTTTTTCTTAGTTAATTTTGAAACCTGTTTATATGTATTTTTTGAAACTACATGATACTCATCAACATACTCATCTCTTTCAATAAATTCATTAGATTCTTTTTCATCAAATTTGTTTTCATCTATATGGTGTATTGTGCACAAGACTTTTCTCTTCTTTAATTGTTTTTTACTGACATTTTTCCAATTCCATGGAGCTATTAACCATACAACATTAGATTTATAAATTATTTTTGTACTATTTGATTTATTTTGTTGATACCACTCACTTCTAAATCGATCAACTACCCAATTTTCACTAATTTTATTTAGGTATATGATTGGTAAATTTTTTTCAGTTTTCATTACTTTCTAATATTAGTGAAGTAATGAAAAATTTAGATTGGTGAAATATTTTTCCTGACACATTTTGCATAATAATTTTGCTCCTCAGTTTTTAATGCAGAGATATTATTTTTCATATTTAGTGAATAAAGATTTTCATTCAAAATCATGATTCTTTTATTTTTTTTAATTAAATCTGACATGAGCTTATAGTCTTGAGAATAAATAAACCTTTCGTCGTAACAATTATTATCTATTAATACATTTTTCTTTATAAATAATGTTCCATGAATAAAAGGATTTTTATATCTAATTACTATTTTTTTAGGAAATAAAAAAGAAAATCTAGGGGTAATTTTTTGTGAATGCATAATCTTTGCCCTAGAGGTGCAAGCATCTAAATTATTTTCTTCTAAAAATTTCAACTGTTTCTCTATTCTCTCTTTTTTACTTACATCATCAGAATCTTGTCGTGCTATTATTTCTCCCTCAGAAAGAGAAATTAACTTATTTAATGATTTTGTTAAACCTAGGTTACTTTTGTTCTTATAGAGTCTTATTCTTTGATCTTTATTTTTTAAATTTTCACAAATTTTATATGTATTATCAGTAGATGCATCGTCCATGATTAATAGCTCTAAATCTTGATAAGTTTGATCAAGTATGCTTGTTATTGAATCATCTACGCTATCTTCGGAATTATAAACACTCATTATTACAGAAATTTTTTTATTATTTTTCATTATTAAGAGCGTTTTCAAACTGCATTAATAGGTTTTCCTTACCTAGGTAGTTCATAATATATTCTTTAATCTCTATTTCTGTTTTTTCTATTTTTTCCTTGTCATGCAATAAGGATAATTTTTCTGTAAGATCTTCATAATTAAACTGTTCATAAGAAAAAAGATAATTTTCAGGAAAAAATTCTGAAATACCACCTGTTCTTGGATAAAAAGACACTACACCCATTGAAGAAGCTTCGCAAAGAAGTGTTGGTTGTCCTTCATATAACTTTGTTCCTGTAATAACAGCTCGTGCTTTTGAAATAATTTTAAGCACCTCTGAATTATTCTTTTGTCCTAAGAATTCTATGTTCGTATCTATAAATATTTTTCGTAAATTATTTAATTGTGGCCCATTGCCAATAATTTTTAAGCTTATATTATTTAACTTTGCTTTTTTGAATGATTCAATTAGTTCTTTTACTCCTTTTTCTTCAGAAATTCTCCCAGCGTAGACTACGTAATTTTCCTTTTCAGTTATGTTCAAATTTTTATCTGTATAAATATAATTTGGGAAAACATCAATTAATTTTTTATTTTGAAGAATATTTTTTAGATAATTTTTATGGAAATGGGTAAGAACTAAGATATTTAATTTATTCATTTTAAGTATGTCAAAGTACTTTATTCCATATCTTGTTATAAAAATCGACTTTAATATTGAATTCATGAAATATTTATTGAATATGCCCATATCTTTTCTTTTTATTCCACAAGCATTACAAAAATCTTTGCCGCGAAAATGGTTTTTTGAAAACAATGATCGGGTACAGTCATAACGAAAATTATGTAGTTTAAGAACAGTTTGTATATTTTTCTTTTCTAGTGCTTTAAAAATACCTAATGAACCTTTGAACCAAGTATTATGAACATAGGCAATATCAGGAGCGAAGTCTTTTAGTACTTCATTTAATTTATTAACACTATGTTGATTATGATTTGTAATAAATGAAATTCCTTGTTGAAAAAAATTATTTATTTCATTATTAAAAAATAGTTCTTCTACTTCATAAAACTCTTTTAGAAAACCAATTTCATTTTGAATTGCGATATCTTCTCCTCCGAGTTCTCTATATTTAGTATGTATAACTAATATTTTTTTCATTTATTTAACTAATCTTTTTCAAAAGAAATGATATTCTCCTAGTTAATATTAATCTAATGAAGATTATTCTATTCTTTACTTACGGTATTTCATTATTTGATTGGAAAAACACTGGTTTACTAAATCGTGAGGTTAAATTTTATGAAGAACTTTATAAAAAATACAATATTTCCGTTACCTTTGTAACTTTTGGTGACAACACTGATTTAAAGATTGTTGAAAATAAAGAATTTATAAAAGTCGTTCCTTTATATAGCCTAATAAAATACGACAATAATAAATTCATTAGACTTATTCGTTCTTTAGTTTGTTATTTAAAGCTTTCACAAATAATTAATGAAGCTGATGTACTTAAAACTAATCAATTGCTCGGTTCATGGATTGCAATATTTTCAAAGATAAAGTATAAAAAACCACTTATTGTAAGAACAGGCTACGATTTATTTACCTTTAGTAGAAAAAATAAAAAAGCAAACTATAAAGTTCTCATTTATAAGCAACTAACAAAATTAGCTTTAAAGTTTGCAGATATATATTTAATAAGTTCGAATACAGATAAAGAATTTCTATCAAAACTTTACCCAAAATATAAAAACAAATTAAAAGTTAGGTTTAATTGGGTAGAGATTATAAAGAATAAAGAATTTGAGTTAAGACACAAACATAAAATTATAAGTGTAGGAAGGTTAGAAAAACAAAAAAATTATGAGTTATTAATTAATAAGTTAGAAGATTCTACCTTTGTTTTAGATATTTACGGTGATGGCACAGAAAAAGATAATTTATTTGAATTATCTCAACATAAGAATGTAAAATTAAATATTTTTAATCCAATATCCAACGAAGATCTTTTAATAGAGTTAACCTCTTATAGAGTTTTTATTTCTTCTTCAACTTTTGAAGGGAATCCTAAAGCAATATTAGAAGCTATGGCAGCAGGGTGTGTAGTTATAGCAAAAAATAATTTGAATATATCTGAAATTATAGAAAATAATTCAAATGGAATCTTATATGAAGAAAACGAAAAACTATCTGAAATAATAGAAAACATTCTCAGTAATAAAGATGATTGGATTAGGATTTCAAATAATGCAATTAAAGCTATTAAGGAGAATAATCTTTTAGAAAATATAATTAAAGATGAATATTCTGATTTAAATAAGTTATATTATTCTTAAAGTCCTTGTGGATTCTTTAATATCAATATGTAATCTTAAATCATATTCTATTTCACCAATACTATGTGTTGAGTTAATAATTGTTATTTTTGATTTTTTAAGCTCTTGATTAATAAGTTTCCTTGAATCAAAATCAAGATTCGATGTAGATTCATCTAAAATTAAAATTTCAGGCTTTGACAGCATAGCTCTAATAAATGATATTTTTTGCATTTGTCCAGACGATAGAGACTTATTTGATATTTGTTTTTCTAAGAGGTTTGGTTCTTCTTCGGTAAGTAAATTATATGACTTAACTAATTCAATAATTTCTTCATCAGAAATATCTATACTGTTTCCATACATTAAGTTTTCTTTCAAGCTTCCTTTTATTATTAATGGAGTGGCACCAACGTAAGCAAATTTATTTGAGAAAACTTCAACACTTCCTTTGTCAGGTGTAAGTATTCCTGTCATTAAACCTAGAAGTGTAGATTTCCCTGATCCATTATCTCCTGTAATTACAGTATGTAGATTTTTCTCAATGGATAATTGAAGATCTGTAAAAAGACTTTCGTCACTACCAAAATATTTAAAAGAAACATTATTTAATTTAATAGCTGAGCTTTTTTCCATTTTTTCAATCACAAAAAAAGCCTCGCCACCTTGTTTTGTTTTATTTCTTTCAAGCAAATTGAGCTTCTCTAGATGTACATGAGAATTTATTACAAGATTTAAAGTATTATTAAAATTACCCAAAGTTTGAAAAAGTCTCAACATAACTCCAATAAATTCTAAAGTAAGTAATTTTGCAAAGTTATAAAAAGAAATCAGTACAGATAGAATAAATATTGTAACAAAGTTAGGCGTAAGATTGTTTACAGCTCCAAATTTATAGTTGTTTAATACTGATGAATAATATTTTCTAAGTGTTTTTTTGAATTCATTAATCTCTCTTTTTGTTGTAGAAAGTATTTTTATTAAATATATATTCTCTAAAACTTTTTGGATTGTTTCTAGTGTTTTATGTTCATTTTCATAAGCTTGATGTATATAACCCCTACCTCTTTTAAGAAAATATTTTGTTGGAAAAAATAATAAAATTGCACCTATAAGAAAGTAAATTACGGTGTTTAGATTGGTTGCTGCTAGATAAGCTGAATAGACAAGAATTTGAAGAGAGAAATTCAACGATGAAGCTAAGGAGCCATAAAAATAGGAAACATGTCTACTTAATTCATTCACATAGAAATAAGCATCAGCCACCGAATAGTTGCTTTTGTCAAAAACTTCTTCCATTAAATGTGTTCTTAAGCTTTCTTCTACTTGCAGCTGTAAAGATTGGATATTAATTCTTTCAACAAAAATAAATAAAAATCTAAAGACAACAATTAAAGGTAAGATATAAATATTTTCTAATACAAAAACTATGTAAAAAGCTGGATTATTTTCATTTTTTTCAATTAAATTAGCAAAACATAGAATTACTAAGATATCAAAAAATACTGTTAAATTTGCTAATAAGACCGAAACGAATATTCTTATTTTTTTCTTATTTACCCCTGTTAATCTGGAAACAAAAATAATGTCTTCGAATATTTTTCTTACCTTATCCATTTAAAATAATCCTAGAGATGTTAAAACTTTGTACAAGGGTTTGTTTGAAAAACTAAAGTAGAATTAAAAATTAAAAAATTTTTCAAGATAAATCAATTATATTTTTTAATTTTTTATTAAATGTTTCAAGATTATTATTGACTGAGATTAGCTCTTTTCCATTTTGACTTATTTTTTTTCTAGTATTTTTATCCTCAATAAGATTATAAATTTTTTCTTTCCACAAATTAATTTCATTTTTTTCAATAAAAACTATTTCTTCATTATTATTAAATAAACTTGGCTCCCAAAATCCTTCAGTTTTTGTTATCAAAACTGGAGTACCCATACTCATTGATTGAAGGGCGACGCTTTGACCTGAAGGCTGCAAGCTATCATGAATAGGAATGATACAGAGGCTTGCCTTTGAATAATAATTTTTTATATCTGAGTCAGTTATATTGAGATCGTCCCATTTGCCACTTAACAAATTTATATTTTGCGACTTTAATTCATTGCTACCAATTTTTTTTGTTATAAATACAAAATTAAGAGTGGGCATTTCTTTTGCTAGTTCAATAACAAACTTATAGTCTCTTTTTCCATCATTGCCAATAAACAAAATAGTGCCATCCTTTTTTAAATAGTCATTTTCTTTTTCAGACCAGAATTCTTGATCAACCGAGAATGGTAAAAAATGAATTTTATTTTTATGTTTTGGATAATTTTTATTTACAAATTTAAATTCGCCCGAACTTAAGAAAATCATGTGATCAAATGTTTTCATAAAAATTTTGATAAAAAAATTTCTCAAAAATTTTTTAATGGCATTTTTTGGATTGTTATTAAATAAACCCATGATAAATACATAAGACTTTATCTTTTTTCTATAATTTAATAGCAAAAAAGCCAATATTGAGAAGCCAACTCTTTGATTGGTCGCTATTATTTTTTCTGAATTTCGTAATATTTTTTTATTTTTAAGGTTTATTACAAGATTGCTAAAAAATGGTAAACCTGTGAGTTTTCGCATAAAAGTATTAAAAAAATTTGAAAAGGAAGATTTGCTTTGGATGTCAAATTCTAAATAAGTCGTATCTGTATTATTTTTTTTCATATGAAAATAACCATAGAAAAATTCTCTAGCTGAATTTTCCATATCGTTCATTCTGTTTTCTCTTCCAGCTTGATATATGTAAGTTATTTTTTTCATCTATTTTTAAGGATGTAATTTCAAAATTTTTAACTTCTATTATGTTATTAGGTTTATATTAGATATTGAAAAATATTATTTTTTAAAAAGGTAATTTATGCTTAAGAATATAAGAAACATTTATACTTCAGTTTTTTTTATTGGAATATTTTTATTAGTCGTGTTTAATAGACCGTTTGTAGGACTTTCAATACTTGGTTACAGAATTGGCGAGTTATTAATTTTATTTGGATTATTACTTACACCACTACCCCTAGTTTTAAAGATTTTCAAGACACAGTTAATTGATAAAGAATATGACGTTCTATTAAAACTTTTTTACGGAATTTTGGCTCTATTTTTTATAAGCGTGCTTGTTAATGATTCAAATATTTTAAGTTCTTATACTTTTAAATCAAGTAGCTATATTTGGACCCTACCTTATTTGCTTGTAGGATTTGTGTTTTTTAATTTTAAGGACAGCGATGAAAAATTTAGAATGATATTTCTCTCTATTTTTATGTTTGCTCCAATTGTGCACTATCTCTTTTCTACAGGCTATTTTCCAAATTTTATAATTGATTTTTTTAATGAATTTTCTGATAAGTTTGAATTTACAAAAGCTTCAGATATTATGATAACTCTTCTGATAGCAAATATTTTATGTTTTAAGTTTCTTAAAAATACATTCATAAAGATGTGCTATTTTTTCTTTTCTGTGAGTTTTATGCTTCCCCTATTGCTTTTAATGAGTAGGGGTTCTTTTGTATCTACAGTTTTATTTTTTATTACTGTTGTGTTTTATTACCGTAAATATTTCGTAAAAAATCTTAAAAATTCTATTATTTTTATGTTTATTGGAGGAGTATCTTTTGTCTTATCAACATATAACGTTAATGATATAGATTTTTCTTTTAATTTAGGAGGAGGAGCTATTGCAGAAAATGATTTATCAGTTGTTGAGAATGTAAAGACTATCTCAAAGAAAAATAATACAAGAAAAGCCTTCCTTTCTTTATATATTGAAGACGGGAGATTGATGTCTATTGATAATACAACTAACTGGAGGCTTGATATATGGCAAGACGTATTTGTTGACATGAATAGTAAGAACTTGATTATTAAAGGTTATGGTCACAATTCAATAATTCCTGTTATGACTGATCCCTCAGCACCAGGACGATTAGGAAGGGATGGTTTAAATGAAAATGTACATAATTATTTTGTTAATATTTTTGCAAGAGGTGGAGCTTTTCAGCTTTTTGCGTACCTAGCCTTTTATATAACGTTACTGAATATTTGGAAGAAGAAATATGGAGATTACTCAATATTGATATTCATAATTCCAATTCTATTTAATTCAACATTAGATATGAGCATGGAAGGAGTTCAATATCCTATAACTTTTTTCTCTTTCTTGGGATATCTATTTGCCACCGAAGGTAGCTCTAAAACAATAAACTTTGATGTTTAAAATAATTAATCCAATGTATTATGAGTAATATGCCTATTGCATTAATAACAGGAATAACTGGCCAGGATGGTTATTATCTTACTGAATTTTTATTATCCAAAGGATATAAAGTTCATGGAACTCTAAGAAGATCTTCAACTTTTAATACTTCAAGAATAGATAATCTTATTTCACAATTTAGGAGTAGTGGAGATTTAACATTGCATTATTCAGATCTTTTAGATTCCTCATCACTAAATACACTAATTAATAATATTTCTCCTGATGAAGTATATAACTTAGCTGCTCAGTCTCATGTTGCTGTATCTTTTGAAAATCCAATATATACAACCCAGGTTGGTACGGTTGGGTCCCTTTCTTTGCTTGAAGCTATAAGACATGCAGATAAAGACATAAAGTTTTATCAGGCTTCTTCTTCCGAGATGTATGGTGGAGGAGTAAAAGAAAGCTTAAATGAGGATTCTCCTTTTGATCCTAAAAGTCCTTATGCTGTATCAAAAGTTTTTGCTCATGAGATAACTCAGGTATATAGAGATTCTTATGGTTTGTTTGGAGTAAATGGAATTTTATTTAATCATGAATCTCCTTTGAGAGGAGAAACTTTTGTTACAAGAAAAATTACAAGGGCAGTCGGAAGAATTGTTATGAAGTTACAAAATAAACTTACTTTAGGAAACCTGGATGCATCTAGAGACTGGGGTTTTGCAGGAGATTATGTTATGGCTATGTGGATGATGATGCATCATGATACTCCTCAAGATTGGGTTGTAGCAACGGGAGAAACTTACACAGTTCTCGACTTTGCAAAAGCAGCATTTGATGTTGTTAATTTGAACTTTGAAGAATATGTTCAAACTTCAGAAAAATATTTGAGGCCAAATGAGGTTGACTACCTACTGGGGAACCCATCAAAGGCTAAAGAAAAACTAAAATGGGAACCAAAAACCTCTTTTAATGAATTAGTTGAAATGATGGTCAGTAGCGATATGAAATTAGCTAAACAAGAAAGAGTTTTGATTGATGAAAATTTAATATCGCCAACTTGGGAAAATCCAAAAAAATAATTATTTACTAAGCTATATTTTCTTCAAACCAATTATAAGTTCTAATTAAACCTTCTTCTAAATTGACAGTACTTTTCCAACCATGAGAATTGATAATTGACGAGTCTAAAAGCTTTCTTGGGTTTCCATCAGGCTTAGAAGTATCGAAATTGATTTCTCCTTTGTATTGAATAATATCTTTCAAAATAAATCCAAGTTCTTTTATTGAGACCTCTTCATTGCTACCAATGTTTATTAAATCTATCTCAATATTATTTTCAACTATAAACAATATTGCTTTTGCAAGATCTTCTACATATAAAAATTCTCTTAAAGGTTTTCCACTACCCCAAATTTTAAACACTTCTTGTTTTGAGGACTTAGCATTATGCATTCTATAAATTAAACCAGGTATCACATGGCTATCTTTTTCAGCAAAAAAATCATAAGGACCATATAAATTGGTTGGCATTAAGTTAATTATTTTATGTCCGTACTGATTTGAGATTGATCTTCCAAGTTCAATGGATGACAATTTTGCCATTGCGTATGGAGAATTAGTTGGCTCAAGCTTTCCATCCATAAAGCTCTCCTCTTTTATAGGGTTTTCAGCGTTTAGTGGATATATGCAGCTACTACCTAAATTAATTATTTTTATCTCAGGATTTTCAATGGAGGCTTCTAAAATATTCATATTTATTTTAAGATTTTCTAGTATAAATTCTGTCCTTTTTGTATTGTTTGCATATATACCACCCACTCTTGCTGCTGCATTAATGATTAAATTGGGTTCTATTTCGCGAATTTTGTTTTGAGTTTGGCTGTAAGAAAACAAATCAGTATCTGCTCTAGTAGAAGAAAAAACATTAAGCGATTTATTGCTAGCAAAAACTTTAGTTACTGCTCTCCCAACTAAACCGTTGCTTCCAAAAATTAATACTTTAATGATTTATCCTTTAACTTTTGTCAATTAATCATTTACTTAATAATTATTATATAATCTTAATGATATGGGTAGTAGTAAAACTGTTTTAGTTCTTGGAGCTGGAGGCTTCATAGGAAGTCATATGGTTAAAAGATTGAAATTTGAAAAGAACAATGTGATTGGTGTTGATTTAAAATTACCTGAATTTAGTGATACAAAGGCAGACGATTTTATTGTAGGAGACTTAAGAGATAATAATTTTGTAAAAGACTTGTTTAAAAAATTATCAAATGAATATAAAGAGTCATTTTCAGACATTTATCAATTTGCTGCAGACATGGGAGGTGCTGGTTACATATTTACTGGTACAAATGATGCTGATATTATGAGTAGCTCTGTACAAATAAATCTAAATATTTTAGGAGCAATCGCAAAGTATAAATCAGTAGAAAATAAAAATTTAAAAATATTTTATTCAAGCTCAGCTTGTATCTATCCAGAGCATAATCAGCTTGATCCAGATAATCCTGACTGTAGGGAAGAATCGGCTTATCCAGCTGATCCTGATTCGGAATATGGATGGGAAAAACTATTCTCAGAAAGACTTTATTTTACTTTTGCAAAAAATTTTAATATTCCAGTTAGAGTTGCCAGGTATCACAATATTTTTGGACCAGAAGGAACTTGGGAGGGAGGTAGAGAAAAAGCACCTGCTGCAATATGTAGAAAAGTTACAGAGTTACAAAACAATGAAGAGATAGAAATATGGGGAGATGGTCTTCAAACGAGATCTTTTTTATATATAGATGAATGCATAGAAGCAACAAGAAAGTTAATGGAAAGCGATTTTCCTGGGCCAATAAATATTGGTTCTGAAGAAATGGTAACAATAAACGAGCTTGTTGATATTACTTCAAAAGTTGCTGGTAAAAAACTGTCTAAAAAACATAAACTTGATGCACCACTAGGTGTAAGAGGCAGAAATTCAAACAATAGTTTAGTAAGAGAGAGGCTAAATTGGGACTACTCTATGACGCTTGAAGAAGGAATTACTAAAACTTATGAATGGATTTACAGTCAAAATAGTAAATCTAGATAATAAATTATTTTTTCAATAAGTTAAATATAATAATTAGACTGAAAACAGTGAACAATTTACCGTATTTAGTTAATGTACCGCCTTTTATAATTAGAGATTTAAAGGAAGAAGATTTAAGATTAATTAAAAAAATTTACTTAATTTTCTTTGGTAAGTTTATTGGTTATATTGTTAAGAGAACAAAAGGAAAAACTTTCTGCTTTCTCATAAATATTTTCTTTAAAAAAAATGGCAAAATAATTTATAAAGATGAAAAATATATTAAAGAAATTAATAAAGAAAGAGTGGCATACTATCCCAATAAAAGAATATTAAGAATTGTAAAAAGCTTAGATTATCAGTTGAGTTTACTGTTTAATTCTTACTGTTTAGAAAAAATCGACTTTAAAGATGAAGATATAGTTATAGATTGTGGTGCAAATGTTGGAGAATTAGGTCTCTCATTTATAAATAAAGGATTAAATTTAAATTATCTTGCATTTGAGCCAGATACAAAAACATACGATTGCTTAGTTTTAAATATAGGAAATGATAAAAACAAGACTTACAATCTTGGTCTATCAAATCAAAATTCAAAAAAAGAATTTTTCTTAGATAATGATGGTGGCAACTCTTCTCTTGTAAATTTTGGCTCAGATAAAAGTGCTGAAATTGAAACAATTACCTTAGATTCATTAGAACTATCAAGTCAAATCAAATTATTTAAAGTTGAAGCAGAAGGTTATGAGCCCGAAGTTTTAAAAGGATCAAAGAATACGTTAGGTTTAATAGAGTACGTTTCAGTAGATTTTGGGCCTGAAAGAGGAATAGAACTTGAAAATACTGTTGTTGAAGTCAATAACCTTTTAGTGGAATCTAATTTTGAATTAATTGAATTTAGCAAGTTCAGAATGATTGGTCTCTATAAAAATAAAGAACTATGAAAATATTATCACCAGACATTTTAGAAATCAGAATATCTGAGTATTTAGAAAACTTAAGAAAAAAAAACAAATTTGAATATTTTCCATCTGTTATGGGAGTAACTAAGGAAGGTGAAAGAATGAATCTTGGATTTAGTTGCTACGTATTAAAATGTGCATACATTTTAAACCTTTTATCTGATGATGATTCAGAAACTAAAAATTGGTCTCAATATATAAATAATTATCAAACAAACATAGAGAATTTACCTAGTAACTCATATGTAGATTTCGATTATTTTAATAGTTTTAGAAATAGATCAGGAATAAATTTTATTAAAGACACAATTAAAGATATATCAACTTCATTGAAAATCAAAAAATTCCCAAACATAAATGAAAGAATTGAAACCTATATAAGAGCAGAATCAAAACAAGCTATTTCCACTCTTTATGAAGTTAAATCAGAAACAAAATTTAAGTATTTAGATTTTCCTAAAACGAAAATAGAAATAGATAATTTTTTAGAAAATCTTAATTGGAGAACCCCCTGGGCTTCTGGCGCACAATTTTCTTCGTTATGTGTGTTTGCCAAAACACAGTTAGAAAAAAAACATTTTAAAGAAATTAAACCACTATTAATTGAGTTTATTGAGAAATTGGCAAACCCAAATACTGGAGCTTATTATCTTGGAAGGGAGCCTTCTCAGCAAGAAATAATAAATGGTTCAATGAAAGTAATTACAGGATTAGATTGGCTTAATCAACCAATACATTATCCCGAAAAATTAATTGATCTAGCTTTAAAAGTAAATCCTGATTCGGAAGGGTGTGATCTTGTAGATATAGTTTATGTTTTATTTAAGTGCTCAGAACAAACTAACTACAGAAAGAAAGATATTGTTAGTTACCTCAATAATTTAATTGATGAAATATATTTACACTTTAAAGAAGAAGAAGGTGGTTTTTCATATTTTATTAACAAAAGCCAGACACATTACTACGGAGTTAAGATAACAAATGGCTTGAATGTGGCTGATATCCATGGGACTATACTTTTAACATGGGCTCTTTCTATGATTTACAATATTCAAGAAGAAGAATTAGTTAGTTGGAAAATATTAAAGCCGTAAAATATGATTAACTATCTTTATTGTTTTGATACAAATTACAATATTCAAGCATTGTGTTCTATATATTCACTATTACAAAAGTCGTCTGAAAAAATTAATTTAGAAATTATTCATAATGAGCCAGAATCATTTAAAAAAATATATAAAAAAATAATTAATCATACAAATTTAAACAACATTAATTTGCATGAGTTTAAGAATCCCGGAATTGAATTTCCAAATTTAAATGGTGCGCATGTTACAGAAGCTACTTACTACAGGATGTTTATAAGCAATTTTATATCTAAAGATATTGATTTTCTGGTTTATTTAGATGCAGATATTATATGTTATAAAGATCCCTCAATTGAAATTAATAAATCCGTTAAAAATCTTTTAAATTCTAATAAAGTAATCTCAGTAAAAACTGAACATAAGAATGAGGGAAGCAACCAAGAAATGTTTAAAAGACTTTTGTTACATGGCGACAGTTACTTCAATGCAGGGGTAATGTTAATTAATTTCAAGAAATGGAATGAATCAAACTTAACTAAGCCAATTTTTGAAAAAATGAAAGCATTAAAAGAAGATATTATTTTTTGGGATCAGGATGTGCTAAATTCTTATTTTGACGGTGAATATATTGAGCTAAATAACAATTTAAATTACAATTTATTTTTAACTGAGAAAAATTCTAAAGTTAAAATTTCAAAAAAATCTGAAAACGAAATGATACTAATACATTATTCAGGCAGTTATAAACCATGGACAGTGAGGGGTGCTTACAATTTAAGTTCTGATTTTTATCATCAAATATACAGAGAGCTTTTTCAACAAAACTACCACATAACATCTAATTGGAGAGTCGGCTCTTTAATTCAGTTAATAAAAGGAATACTAAATTTAAATATTTTCTACATCAACAGGCCATTAGGATTTTTAATTGATTCATTAAAAACCATAACTATGAAAAAATGAAAGATGTAAACTCACAGATAATAAAAAACGACATTATTAGTAGTTATAATCTTGCAAGAAACTGTAATAAAGTATTTGTGGAATCTGTAACACACGAACAGTACGAGCAACTAAAAAGCAGTAATTCTAAAATTGTTTCTCAGAATGAGATATTGATTGTATATAAAAATACAAAACTAGAAATATGTGAAAATGATATCATCTTTTGCCATAGTTCATTCATACATGAATTATTTTATTTATTAAAAAAAGTAAATAATTTAAAAAATTTAAAACTTGTAACAACACAGTCAGATGTGAAAATTACAAAAAAACTTTTTAACTCAAAACCAAAATGTGTATCCGAATGGTATTCGATAAACGTTGATTTTGATCATGAAAAATTGATACCAATTCCACTAGGTATAGCAAATGACTATTCACCAAAAAATCTTAGGACTGAAGATTTCTTAGATGTAGAAAAAAATATTCAAAAAAAGGAAAAAATTTATTGTAATTTTAATCCAAACACTAACAACAAAGAAAGAGTAAACATTAGTAAATTATTTAAAAACAATGAGTTATTTGAATTTGACTCACCCACTCTTTCCTTGAGTGAATATTTTTATAAGTTAAAAGAATATAGATTTATCTTATCACCATGGGGCAATGGTTTTGATACACATAGACTTTGGGAGTCTTTATATTCAGGATCAATTCCAATTACTAAAAATCACATAACATATAAAGGTTTGAGTGAAAAAAGCGTCTTATTTGTCGATGATTATAACGAAGTTAATATTGAGTTATTAAATGAATTTATGAAAAATTATATCCCTATTGATAGTTCATACCTTAAAACAAGTTTCTGGATTAGAAAAATGAATTCTACTTTATTGTCTAGCCAAAATAAGACTGTCATTAAGGAGAGCAAAGTTCTAACTTTTTACAGAATTTACGAACAACTATTTTTTTACAAGTTAGAAAGTTATTTAAAGAAAATAAAATACTATTTGGGTAAAATTCCTAAATTATTATATGGAGATTCTTAATAATTCCTACCTTCACCATGACCACCGTCATAGTAAAAAAGGGGAGAATCTAAATAAATTAAATCAGTTAATTTCAACAATGCTAACCAACAGTCATAATCTCCTACTCCATTAGGCAATCCCCTAAAGCCTCCAACTTTATTAAATAATTCTTTCTGGACCATAACACTTGAAGTTATTATGCAATTATGAATAGATATAAAATCATAATCCCATATTTCAGGGTATGAGAAGTTTCTATAATACTTTGTTTTTTTATATCTTTTCTTAATCTTTTTGTAAAAACGTTCCTGATTATATAAAGGGTATTTTACAGAATTATCGTAGACACCTTCTCCAAACAATCCTTCGGTTGAAGAAAGCTTATATTTTTTTGATTCTAATAAATCTACCTGTAAAGAAAGCTTATTTTCAAACCATATATCATCATCATCAAGGAAGGCTAAGTATTTACCTTCAGATACCTCTACTCCTTTGTTTCTAACTGCATCTGTCGGAAAACCATAGATACTCTTAAGACCTGGGTCCAAATCTAATTTTTTTACTTTTGAAGGAAACTTATAGTCATAATACTCTTTTTGATCTGAGGCATCATTAACAATAATTATTTCGTAATTTTTATAGTCTTGATTTAAAACACTATCTACTGCATTTATCAAATAATTGAACCTGTTATATGAAGGAATAACAACGCTAACTAAAGGTAAAGACATAATTAAATTATAACGATTATTTCTAAATCCTAATTAATAATCAATTATGTTGTTTGAGCAATAATATTTTGTATACATTTATAACAATTTTCCATGTAATTATTAACATTTACCATCTCTATTTTATTTATTCCTAAAGATTGTAAGTAGTCTCTATCTTCATTATTAGTTACAAAGAAGAGGCATTCATTTTTATTTAAATCAGCTAATAAATTCTTATTAGTTGAAGAATCACTTTTTGAGAAAGAAACAAAAATTGTTAACTTATCTAAATATTTTTTGGGAAATTTATTGATTGTACTGAAGTCTATTAACCATACGAAATCAGCATTAATAAGTGTATTGGTTGAAATATCACTGAAGATCTCATACCATTTCACTCTAAATTCTTTCAGCTCCTGATTGTTTTCAACTGGTGACAGATATATTTTATCAGGATCTTGATGAACAATTATTCCAAACAATTTGTGAGTAGCTGGAAGTTTAGATACAATATTTTTTTTATAACAAATAAGAGTTAACAAGGATTGATCTTGTCTATGATTAGACCTACTGCTACCTTTTGGAGCTATTAATTCTTTATCTTTTGATTTTTCATACCACTCACTTACTATGTTTAACGCAATATCATAATTTGAATTAAATCCAACCATGCCACTTGCAAGATTTCTTTTTTTAAATATTTTTTTGTCAATGTTCATTTTTTCTAAGGTCTTTTTATGAGTCCATTGTGAAATTATTCCTGGGCTATAAGGTATATATACTCCTAAAGAACTCAATACAATTTTGATTAAAGTAAGTTTTTTAGTTATTTTATCTCCCGCATCTAACCAAAGAACAGATCCTGAGGATTCTTCTAACACTTCTTTTACTATTGCACTTTTCCAGGCGTATGATCCAAGTTTCCCATCTGTTTTAGACCTTTCAGAATAAAAACTTGGGTAATTATTAAAATCAAATTTTACGAGTCTAATTCCAAGTTCAGGATCTTGTAGTTGATTTCTTTGGTCACTATTTATACCTAAATCATAAACAATAAGTTCAGAATCTTTTTCATACTTTTTTACAGATTCAATTAGGTTTAAGAGACTTTTAAAATGTGTGTAGTCTGCTCCTGTAACAATTACTAACTTAGTGGAGTAGATACTCAAATAAGCAATCAAGTTCTTAATTGAAAAATAAATTAATTTAAAAATATCAAAAATAGAATCAAAAAAATTTCTAATTGTTATTTTAGATTTTTTTAACCTATGATTTAACATTCTTTATTTTTATCCAGTCTTCATTAAATAATTTTTTATATTCATTATTCCTAAACCAAGGATCAGCAATAATTATTTTTGACTTTATATTTTCTTTTATATGTGCAGCCATTAAAGAAAAAGTACTATTTCCAATAATAAAATTTTCATATTTTAACATTTCACTAAAATCTTCCAGAATATTATCTGAAGAATAGATATTTTTTGCATCTGAAAAAATATTTTGAGATTTCACCCATTTTATATCATCAGTAAAAATTGAATAATGAAATTTTTTAACATTTTTTTTCATAAAATTTAATGATCTTACGTAAAAATCAACACTTAATTCTTCTCCGAGAGGTATATAATCCGTTCTTCTAACATGTAAAGCAGTCGAACCTCTAGAAGGTACAAATTGTATGCTTTCATTAATATTTTTATTCTTCGAGAGTCCTTCTATTAGGAACTTTTTGTTCTCATTTATATACTTAAAATCTTGCCAGTATCCAGAAAAAAAGTTTAATGTCTTTGATTGTGAATCATCGAAATTATTTTCATTAAATTTCTTTACAAATAATTTGAACGGAAATTTTTCTAGAATTTTTGTCAATTGATATTGAAAATTACTCAGCTCTTTAAAACCAAAATAATTAATTGGAAGGATCAAATCCCTTCTTGTGATTGAGGGACTCTCTTCATTAAGCACTTTCTTCAAAACACCTGTATTTATAAAAACTTTGAATCCCATTTCTTTTAATGAATTAGCAAAGCAAAGTTGAAACAACTGATTGCCAAAACCACCAAGTATTGTTACAACAGCATATTTCTTCTTTAATTTCATAGGTAATCAAATTTTAGTTACATAAGAGAAAGAACTAATCATTTAATTTAATTGTTAAAGATTTAATATACTTATCTTTATTATTATAAAGTAATTAAGTTAATGAATTATTTATATATTTACATTGGTCAGCTTCCTGAGTACATAAAATTTAGTATTAATTCTGTTTTGTCAGTTGATAAGAATGCAAACATATATTTATGTACTAACAAGGAGTCATCATATAAAAATTGTAATTTGATAAATCTAAACGACATAAAATCTGAAAAAATAAATTACTTAACCGATAATAATTATTTTAAGAATACAAATTACGAAAGTAACCCACTATGGATTAATTCTTTATTAAGGATTCTTTATTTAGAAAAAATTGGTGAAATTTATAATTTAGATTCTTTCGTTCATTTTGATTCAGACATCATTGTTTACGAGCCTTTTGACAGACTCAGCACTCTTGTAAAAGATGATATGGTTAACATTACACAACACAGTGCAAACCAACTCATTTTTGGCTATTCCTTTTTTCCTAATTTAGAAATTACAAAACTGCTATGTAAAGAAGTAGATCTTGTTATAAAAAATATAGAAAAGTATATTAAAGATAATTTGGGAAACCCCTTAAATGAGATGGATATATTAGGAAAAATATTTAAATCAAATCTAAATATTTTTAATACTTTGCCTATTTTGCCTTATGAAAAAACACCATATATATTTGATCCAGCATCTTATGGTCAATATTTTGGAGGAACAGCACAAAAACCTAGAAAAGTGTTTTCAATGAGAATAAAGGAAGACCATCATATTGTAGGAAGAGAAATTTTGTCAAAAAGAATAAAACCAAAGATGATTAATAATGAGCCTTATGTTTTTCACAATGATGAAAAATATAAAATTGTTAATTTACATATTCACTCCAAGCAGTTAAATAAATTTCTACCAAATAATTATAAGAATTATGTGTAGCAACAAAGTGAGGTCCAAATTTTACACCTAAGAAGTTTTGCTACTGATCATCGATATCTTGCTCTTTCTATGGAAGTAATTAAAGAATTAAACAAATTATATAAAGATTTTGGTTATAAAATTTGGACAAAAGAAGATCTTTCAAATGAGATTAATTCATATTGCGAAATGTATCAACATGGTTATGGATATTTTATTTGGAAACCTTATTTGATTAAGAAAGATTTAAAGAACATTGAAGATGGTGACATTTTATTTTATGTAGATGGCAGGTCAGGCTTAACCAGGAAACAATTATATAAATTAAGAAACAAAGTATATAAAATTCCGTGGCTCACAAGATTTATTCAATCTGATGAATTTGATTTAGCAATATGGAGGATGGATCATAACCCAGAACGAGTCTGGACTAATGGAGATTTATTTGATTTATTTCACATAAAATTAGAAGATGAGGAAGCGACAAGCGGTCAATATTCAGCAACTTTTTTTTGTCTAAGAAAGACGAAAGAAACTGTAGAACTTGTAAATAGATGGTTTCAATATATGAATGACAATTTAGATCTAACTAGAGACGAAGATAGCAAATTAGATAATCATTTAGAGTTCCAACAAAATAGATACGATCAAAGCTTCCTGTCTCTGTTGATAAAAAAACAATACAGTCACATTTCTAAACTTATAATTACAAATAAAGATATCTTTGATAAAGAGACATTAATACCACACATGAAAGAGCATCCAAATTAATGATTATTGTTGATGTAATGGGTGGATATGGAAATCAGCTATTTCAAATTTGCCTTGCTTTATTTTTTAAAAAACACGGTCACAACCCAAAGCTTTACGCTTTTAAAAATCATGATTATGACGATCATAATTTTTATATTGTAAATGAAAAAAATTTTGGATTAAAAACTTATAGTTTTACAGGCGAGAAAATTTTAAAAAAAATAAAAAATTTTAAAAAGATTGAAGATCGTTTTTTTGCAGTAATTAAAGAAGATAAAATTAACGAAATAAAAAATTTGGATTTTAACAATAATAAATTAGTCACAAGTTTTAATGGTTTTTGGCAAGATAAATATTTTGTTGATGAAGTATATGAGGAATTCTATAAAGGAATAACAAAAACAAAAGCAGTTAAAAATTCATTAGATTTGCCAGTTAAAAATGGTTCAACGATGCTTCATATAAGGAGAGGTGATCATCAAGACTACTTGCCTCTAAAGTATTACACAGATTCAATTGCTTCTGCAAGATCTGTTATTAAAGATTTTAGTTTAGACATTTTTACTGATGATAAAAAGTGGGTTCTTTCTCAGGATGAATTCAAAATGGCAGATAATGTATTTGGACCATCAGACTCTTTTCAGTCAGCAAAAGCTACAATTCATACATTTTCACAAATGCTTAACTATGAAAACTTTATTATTAGCAATAGTACCTATAGCTGGTGGGCAGCACGAATAGGAGAAAAGAGCAATTCTGCTATTTTCTATCCTTACCCACATTGGATAGGCTTTCAGCCAGACATATATTACGATAACTGGATAAAAGTTAAACGTTAGTAGACTTCTCTGAAATTAGATCTTCCCAAAAGTTGTAATAAAGAAACTTTTTAAAATTATTTTTTTCTATCATTTCTTTGTAAAAGTTAGTCAATTCTTCATCATTGAAATTGTTTAGATCGGACCATTTATCTATATAAAGACCTGGTATTCCTAATTTTTCTAAATTCGAAGTAAATTTTGTTTTCACAACTATTGGAATTGTATTAACCATTAAAGATTCCCAAAATCTATGAGTGTCGAGCCCATTACCCGGAGGGCAAATATTATATTTAAAAGTCGACATATGTTTTACATATGCTTTATGGTTTGGGAATTTTTTATTTGTGATTAGTTTATTTTTATTTACAATTTCTTGAACTGTTAATCGCTCTTTATTTGTTCCCTCATTAAAAGAAGATAGAATTAACGATGTCTTTTTTTCATTTTGATATCTTTTAAAATGAGAGAGTAGGCCATTATTAAGGTATCTTTTATTCTCTAAACCAATTGGCAAGATTGAAAAATTGTCATCTATTGGGAAATTTAAGTTTTGACTAAACCAATGTATAATTTTATTATCGAATAATTTTCTATGATTATCCTCAATAATAAAGTCAGAATTATGAGTTATAAGTGCGTACCTTTTACTAATTTGGCCGTGAAAATAATCAAAGAATATATTAATTAAATCAGATTTTAAAAATATTACATCACCTTCTTTTACATCTTCAGGTTTAAAACCTGTTGTTTCGTCAAATATATGATCGGCCATTTTTCTAAAGCCATCTCCAGAGATGAAAGGTCTACTAGATGGTCTGTAGATACTGGGGAATACATTAATGTTGTAATAAGTAATTTTTCTTTTGAATTTCCTAAATCTATACGAAATTATATTAATTAATCTAATCAGTACTCTTTTTAAGATAGATTTCTTTATTTTTATTTCTTCTGAGTCAAAGTTTTTTCTAGATTTCATTTATCTTTTTATCTTTAATAAAGAATCTGTTATCAACATTTGAAAATTGCTCCGGCTTATGTGTTACATTAATTATTGTTCCATCAAACTTATTAATTTCTTTATCAAAATAAAAGACACTATCTTTGTCAAGATTTGCAGTTGCTTCATCCAGGAATAGAGTTTCAGGTTTATTTAAGAGTGCACGTATATATGATATCTTTTGCATTTGACCAGACGATAAAGTTTTTGAGGATACAATATTGTTTAATACATCTTCATTGTTAACTTCAAATACATTAAAGTCATCTAATTTAGATACTATCTCTTCATCTTCTACATCCTCATCAACTCCATATAAGATGTTATTTCTTAAAGTATCTTCAAATAAAAGAGGTATAGGTCCAACATATCCAAATCTTTTATTAAACTGGTTTACTGTTCCCTTGTCTCCTCTGTAAATACCCGCCAAAATTCCAATCAGGGTACTTTTACCTGATCCATTTTCACCTAGTATTACTGTATGTTCATATTTTTTTATATTTAAATCTAAGTTACTAAATATAGTATCTTCACTTCCTTCATATTTAAATTCAAGTCCTTTTATTTCGAAAGCTAAGTTTTCATTATTTTCTTCTACAAAATTTACCACTCCATTTTTTTCTGTTTGTTTTTTGTCTAAATCTTTTAAATATGAACTTAGATATACAGTCTGGCTTATAAGTTCTGCATATAGTCCTGTCATTTGGGATATAAACTGAACAGATCTAAGTAATATAAAAATAGCTTCTAATGTTACTTTTATATTAAAAAAAGGTTGAACTAAAAGTATCGTAATTAGTAAAGTTGTAGTTGTACTTATTAAATTATGATTAATAAAAAACAACTTTGAATTTTTCCAGTTTATTTCTGCTGATTCGTCTATTGCATTATTAAATCTACTAACTTCTTCGTGTTCTTTATTTAGTAATTTAATTAAATAATAGTTATTTAGAATTCTTTCATAAATTTTGTCAACGTTATACATAATTTTTGCATTAAGGACAGAGTTTTCTTTAAATAGATTTAAAATGTATGAAATTGGTTTTCCTAGAATAATTATGAAAAGTATGATAGTTAGAGTCAAGTTTAGATTAAGAAATATTAACGAAACTCCAAAAGTTATTAGTTGAATACTAGAATTTAAGATTTGCATAAACGTTCTATAAGTTGCAACGATACTATTAGTTTCAGAAGATACTTTATAGAGAATATAGGCGAATGATAAATTTTCTTTTTGAAACAATCTTTCAGTTGCATCTTTCATTAAGGTTGCTTTTAGCTCAATAAATAAACTTTCTTTATTCCAATGATTTACATAATTTAGTAATAATCTAATTAAAATAAAAAATGGTAGAAAATTTTTCATAAGATCAATATTTAAATATTCTAAATATTCATTGTCAGGAAGTTCATTTGTTAATAAATATGAAATTACTATAACAACAAAAATTTCCAAGAAAGCATTTAGATTTGAAAGTAGTATTGATAGAAATATACGAATTTTTTTTCTTTTTGTAGAGACACTCCTAGATATTCTTTGTATCTTCCTTATGTTCTCAATAATTTTATTTAAACCCATATAAAATCCAGCTTAATTTACTATTTTTTTTTGTTTACTTTTTTTTACTAACTCAAAAAACTTATAGATAAGGGGTATTCTTTTTATAATATTTATAGTGTATTTTTTTATTTTCATAATAAAAATCCTTGATTTATAGTAAATAAATTTAGGATTAAGAAATCTTAAAAACTTAAAAATTAAATAAAGCATAAAATCAACAATTAAAACCAAAAGATTATTGTTTAATGATTTTCTAAAATGAATGGACAATAGAGTTAGAATTTCTAAATATCGAGGGTAAAAATTAGGGCTTAGTTTGAATCTAAAATGGTAATTATTTAAATCAATTTCATTGAAAAAGGGATAGCCATTATAAAAATCTTGTCGGTATCCCTGTGTAATAGGAATTTTTAATTTATTAACTAATAGTTCACTAATAGCTACATCGTCATTTAATGAAAAATCATATTGATCTTTATTTTCAATAAGTTTTTCAATAACATCTCTTGAGAAAAAACACCCAGCTCCAGACACAAAAGTAATTTTCTCTTCTTCAGGGACTTCATACCAAGGGTAAACATCTACTGGTCCACAAAAAAAATTATCTAGTTTCTGTTTACCTAAAAAATTTATCATATTTTCTATATCTAAATAAGTTGTTGTAGTACATCTAAACAAAACATCAAATTCTATATTATCTATTACCCATTTAAAAGCTTTTAGACCTTTTTCATTAACAAATTCTTGTTTTGAGGAAACATTTAATAATAATGTATCTCCATGAAGAGAGTCATTTTCACCATCACCTTGATAAAAAATTGTTTTTATTCTTTCATCTTGTGCCCAAGTTTTTTTAATGAAGGGAAGAATAATATTTGAAGGATAAGAATTAGAGTTTGCTACTAAGACTAATACTTTCAAATTTTATCTTTTTAGGTTTAAATATGAAGGTGTTTCATTATACAAGAATTTTTTTATATCTATATCGTCAGGTATTTCAGGTTTAAAAATTTTTATATTTTGAAGCGATGAAAGCACAACTTCATCATCTGTTGCATAATGTGAAAAACCAAGTGCGCCATAATCATCATCTCTTCCGCTCCCTACAATTTTTACTGGTATTTTTTCTTTGTTGACTAAATTTCTCAAAAATTCAAATGGTCTATACAAAATAAAGGGTGTAATAGAATAAATTATTGGAATTTTACCTTCCATAGCTAGTCCTGTTGCCATCCCAACCATTAACTGCTCAGCGGCACCTGGGTTTATAAATCTTTCGGGATAGCTCTCTTTAATTTCATCAAAAACACCATATCCTACATCTCCAACGATTACATAAATATTTTCGTTTTCTTTCATTTCTTTAAAAACTAAATTAGCAAAAGTATTTCTCATAGTGATTTTAAAGCCTCATTGTATTGTTCTTTTGTAAAATTTTCATAATGAGCAGAAAGACCTGTCAAGCCATATTGCTCAACAGTTGTTCTTACAAAATTAATATTTGGGTAAAAAGACTTTAATCTTTTTTCAAGATAATCTAAATCAACTGAGTCATAAGCTGCCCAACCATTCGCATTTACATAAATTTTTATATTGCTTAAATCATTTTCTTTAATAAACTTTAAAGATTCCCAAACAGAACCTTCTGAACATTCTCCATCAGAAATCATGCAATATACATTTCGATTTTTGTTAGCTAAAGCTCTCCCAACTGCAACAGTGATTCCCATTCCTAAACTACCAGTAGAGCAGTGTACTTTTTTTAATTCATTTCTAGTAGGGTGTTCACCCATTTCATCTAAAAGACTCTGAGCATCAAAATTAAAATGTTTTTCTAAAACAACATAAAGTGCAACAGAGGCATGTCCATTTGAAAGAATAAAAATATCATCAGTATTCATTTCCGAATATACATCATCAATTGTCTCAACACAGGAAAAATAACTTCCAAGATGGTGAAGTTGATTTTTATAACAAATGTCTAAAAGTCTTTTAATTAATTTTTTGTCCATAGCTAATCTGATTACCTAATTTTACTTTTAACAAATTCATTTATTGACTCAATAATAAAATTGATCATCTCAGATGATAATCCTGGAAAAACCCCCAGCCAAAATGTACTTAAAGCAACATCATCAGAGTTAGACAAGCTTCCCACTTCTCTATGTTCTATATTTTTATACGCAGGTTGCCACAATATATTTCCTCCAAAGAGAAATCTTGAATTAATTTTTCTTTCATCTAGGAATTTAATTAATTCTGGTCTTGAAAAAGGAGCTTTTTTCTTAACTGTTAAAGCAAAGCCAAACCAACTTGGATCAGAGTCTGGCTCTTTTTCAGGCAAAATAAAAAACTCTTCAAGACTTTTCATTCCTTCATAAAGTTGCTTCCAGTTTTCTTTTCTTCTTTTTATAAAATATTCTGCTTTATCTAATTGAGAAACACCGATTGAGGTTTGCAAGTCAGTTAATTTTAAATTGTATCCTATGTGGGAATAAATATATTTGTGATCATATCCATATGGCAAATTACCCAGTTCCCAATCATAACGCCTATTGCAGGTATCCGACTCACCCGGTGCACACCAGCAATCTCTACCCCAATCTCTTATTGACTCTAAAACCTTTTTAATTACACCGTTCTCAGTTACTACAGCACCACCCTCGCCCATAGTTATATGATGAGCAGGATAGAAACTATAGGTACCCATTTCTCCAAATGTTCCTGTAAACTTATCATCATATTTTGAACCCAGTGCATCACATGAGTCTTCAATTAAAAATAAATCATTTTCTTTGCAAAAATTTGTTACTGCTTTTAAATTAAATGGATTTCCTAAAGTGTGTGCAAGCATGACAGCTTTAGTTTTTTCAGATAATGCATCTTCTAAATTATCAATCTTTATATTATATGTACCCAACTCACAATCAAGAAAAACAGGAATACAACCGTTTTGAATAATAGGGTTAATAGTTGTAGGAAATCCTGAAGCAACAGTGATAACTTCATCCCCTTTTTTTATAGCCCTATCTTTTAGTTTGTGGGATGTTAAAGCAGTAAATGCCAAAAGGTTTGCTGAGGAACCAGAATTAACTGGTACGGTGTGTTTTATATTTAAAAAGTTTGAAAATTTTTCCTCAAAAAGATCAGTAAATCTTCCTTCTGTCAACCAAAAATCAAGTGATGCATCAATCAAAGATTCTATATCTTTGTAATCAAAAGATCTTCCGCTTACTGGAACTGGCGAAACCCCAGGAGTAAACTCTTCTTCAGGAAATTCTTCTTCATAGTGATCTTTAACTAATTGGATTATTTTTTTTCTTACAGACATTCCATTTAATAGTACTAGCTTTTTGAAGTAGCTAGTAATTATGAATCTTTTAGATACAAACAGTTTATTGATAGTAACATTTAATGAAAAGAGGAATAATTTAAATGAAAACAATAATTTTGGCAGGTGGTTTTGGAAGCAGAATGCGGGAAGAAACTGAGTACAAGCCAAAGCCAATGGTAGAAATTGGAAATAAGCCGATACTTTGGCATATAATGATGAATTACAATTATCAAAAGCATAAAGATTTCATAGTTTGCATGGGTTATAAAAAAGAATTAATTATTGAATATTTTTTGAATTTTAATTCATTGGGTGACGACATCCAGGTGAAATTAGGAAATAATAACGAAGTTAATTTTTTTGATAATAAAAAAGAGCTAAAAGATGTAAATGTAATTCTTTCAGATACAGGATTAAAAACAAATACTGGAGAAAGGATTAGAAGAGTTAAAAAACATTTTTCTGAGGGCGAAAAATTTATGATGACATATGGCGATGGCTTAAGTGATGTAAATATCGATAAATTAATTTCTTTTCATGAGTCTCATGAAGGAATAGCCACTTTTACAGCAACTAAGCCTGAATCTAGATTTGGTGTAATTCAAACTGATGATAATAATTTAGTAACTTCTTTTGATGAAAAAGGACAAATAGAAAATCGCATAAATTGTGGTTTTATGATTTTAGACTACGAAGTATTTGATTATATTGAGGAAAACGATAATTTTGAACAACAGACCCTTAAAAAAATTGCATATGATAAAAAATTATATGCTTTTAATCATGACGGCTATTTTCAACCAATGGATACATATAGGGAATATAAATATTTAAATTCACTTTGGGAAGAAAATAAAGCTCCATGGAAAATTTGGAATGACTGACAGTTATTTTTTTGAAAATAAAAATATATTAGTAACTGGATCATCAGGACTTTTAGGAAGTTGGCTGGTAGAAGATTTAGTAGATCAAAAGACTGTCGTCACAGGTGTATCTCTAGACAATACAAAAGATCAGCTACTTCAAAGCAAGAAAATAATTGATAAAATTGAAAATTACTATATTGACATTTCAAGTTATGAAGATATAAAAAAAATAGTAAGTAATAAAAATTTTGATCTTATATTTCACTTAGCTGCTCAAACACAGGTAACTGATGCACTGAAAAATCCCTTAGCCACACTAAAGTCAAACATACAGGGAACTTGGAATATGTTAGAACTGTCTAGACTTTATGACATACCTATCGTGTCTGCATCTTCTGACAAGGCCTACGGAATTAGTGACGATTTACCATATCTTGAAACACATCCATTAAAAGGACAGTTTCCTTATGAAGTTTCAAAATCTTCAAGTGATTTGATTTCATCAATGTATAAAAATACTTTTGGAGTAAATGTAATCACACTTAGGTGTGGCAATATTTATGGAGGAGGAGATCTAAACTGGGATAGGTTGATTCCGGGTGTTGTCAAAGCTTTATTAAATGATGAAAAGCCAGTATTGAGAACAAAGGGAGAATTTATTCGAGAGTGGGTTTATGTCAAGGATGTCTCGAATGCTTATTTGGGAGCCGGAAAAGCTTTGATAAATAATGAGAATAATTTTGTAGCTTATAATTTTTCCTCAGGAGAAACCAAAACAGTTATGGAAATTTATGAAATAATTTCAAAATCTATTACTGGAGAGTTAGTAGAACCAATAATAAAGGAAGATTCAGAATTTGAAATAAAAAATCAAGAATTAGATTCATCAAGAATTAAAGATGACTTAGGAATTATGAGTCAATATACCCTTAAAGATGCTATTGGTGAAACGATTAAATGGTATGAAAAACATCTAAATTTATAAATAGTGTTACTTAATCATGATAAATATTAAAGTTACTCTCCCTGGGTTTAATGAAAACCTTACAATTTCACAATTTACCGGAAATGAAGAAAGTGTTTTAGATGACTGTAAGTTTTGGATAAATAAAAAAATTGAAAATCCAGATATTTGGTTTGTTTTTGAAAATATAACTTCAAAGGAAGAAGGTTGTGTAATCGATCCAAAAAAAGTTGTTTTTCTATCAGCAGAAACTTCCTACCCAGATAACCATTTCTTAAAAGATCCTAGAAAAAATTTTTTAAAACAATTTGGTTATATTTATACCACCTATGAAACAATTAATAAATCTATTAAAGACATGCCCTTCCTACCTTGGATGATAAATTCTAATCATGGAGACTCAATCTACTCACCATCCCCACGAGATGTAAATTATTTTCTAGAGTTAAAAGATTTGAAAAAAACAAAAACTTTAAGCATTATTTGTTCAGATAAAGATTTTACTGAAGGACATAAAAAAAGATTAGATTTTGCATATGGACTAAAAGAACATTTTGGAGATCTTATTGATTGGTTTGGTAATGGAATAAATCCATTAGATCAAAAATGGGATGGGATATCAAATTATAAATATCATATTTCAATTGAAAACAAAAATAAAGATTATCTAATTTCAGAGAAATTAATGGATTCTTTTTTGGGACTAAGTTTTCCTTTTTATTATGGAGCTCAAAACACCTCAGATTTTTTTCCAAAAAAGTCTTTCCAACATATAGATATAAATGATTTAAACAAAAGCATTGAAATTATCGAAGAGGGGATAAACAGTAATTTATTTGAACAGAATATTAAAGATCTTATTGAAAGCAAGCGTCTAGTATGTAAGGATTACAATCTTTTTTATCGTCTTTCAGTATTATCAAAACAAATTTTAGACAGAAAACAAAATACTAAAAAAAATCTAATTGTAAAGAATCTAGCATTCTATCAAGATAAATATGAAAGAAAACAAAAGTTCTTACAGAGCATATTTAATATTTTAAGAAAAATTAAATTTTTTCTAATAAAGAGATGACAGCATTACTTATATAGTCAATTTCATTATTAGTTAGGTTTACACCACTTGGTAGATTAATTCCATTATTTCCAATCAATTTAGAATTAATATTTTCTTTATATTCTTTACCCCAGATGGGATATTGGCTAATTGATGGAAATACAGTACGGGTATCAATATTTAATTTATGTAGTTCTTCCATAAAAGAGTCTCTACTTAAATTTAAATTTTGATCTAGCAAAACGCTTGTCATCCAGTAAATACTTTCTGTATTATTTCCTGCTTGATTTAATTTGATTCCCTCAACACTTGATAAATTAGTTTTATATCTTAAGTAGTTTCTTTTTTTTGCTTCAATTAGGGTATTTATATTTTCTAGCTGGCCTAATCCAAAAGCGGCTTGAAGATTAGACATTTTAAATTTATATCCTAATTCATCAATCCAAAAAGTTCCCGGAACTCGGCCGTGGTCCCATAATTTTTTAAATTTTAAAAATAATTCTTCATTATCTGTAACGACCATTCCACCCTCACCAGTGACTAAGAGTTTCGCACCTTGAAAACTAAAGCATCCAAAGTCTCCAAATGATCCTACCTTTTTATTATCATATGTAGCTCCTATCGCAGGAGCTGCATCCTCAATAACTTTAAGGTTATTATTTTTTGCAAAAGACATTATCTTATTCATTTCGGCAGGGTTTCCATAAAGATGAACAGGCATGATTGCTTTTGTTTTATTAGTTAATAGACTTTCTAATTGTTCGGTGTCTATACACCATGTATCTAAGTCAACATCGGCAAAAACAGGAGTAGCACCTACATACTTTATTGCACTAGCTGTCGCTACCCAAGTTAATTCAGGAACTATTACCTCGTCACCTTCTTTTATACCACATGCAATTAAAGATAGATATAAAGCTCCTGTGCAGGAAGACGTTGCCAAAGCATATTTGCTTCCAATAAAATTAGCAAAGTCAGACTCAAATTTATCAAGATACTTAGACCATTCATTATTCCACCCGTTATTTACTGCATCGTGACAGTAAATATTTTCATAGTGTGATACTAAAGGACCAGCAGTTAAGATTAATTGGTTTGGTTTCATATACTCTTCTTCTGGATAGACAAAATCAGTACCAGGAAGATATTCCAAATTAGTAGCCAGTAAAGTTTCTTTACACCATTTAGTCAAACTCTTTATAGCATTCATAAATTCATCCATTGAAATATTTAATATTAAATCAAATTCATCAACTATAAATTTTTTGTTTTTTTCATCCAGACGCAAACTAAGAACCCCATATGAGTGACTGTTTTTTTTATGAAAATGAAAATAAATAGAACACTCGTCGCCAAAGTATTTTTTAAAAACTTTTTCATCATCTTTATTTCCATGACATAATGGAACCAAGTAATTCCCATCATTTGTCTTTATTTTAGATAATTCAATTTCTGTAGTGTCATTAATAGATTTAAGAAATTTAAAGTTTTTCTTAGCATTTTTATTGAAATCAAATGACATATAATTTAATTTTAAATCATTATTGATTATTAGTTAAATATTGAATTAATTGATTTTATAGATAATTAAGAATAAATCCTAATTCAGAAAATTGATATACTGTTTTTTAAATGGATAATAGAACAATATTTGTATGTGGTACTTATAATTTAATCCAACTAATTGGAGATTCTATAATTAATTCATCAAAAAAAGTAATTTTTATATCTTGGGATAAACCTAAAAAGAGTACATACAGAAAAATTAAAATCCACAAGGTAGAAAATCAAAAAGAATGTGAAGATTTTATAATAAAAAAATCAAATAGTAGGGATGATTTTTTAGTTTCTAGCTATTGGCCATGGAAATTTAGTAAAGAAATAGTTGGTAAGTTTAAAAATAATTCAGTCAACTTTCATCCCTCTCCACTTCCAAAAGATAGAGGCTGGTTTCCTCATGTGCATCAAATAAGAAACGATAGAAATTCCGGTGTGACACTGCATACTATTGATGAAAAACTAGATAAAGGGGACATCTGGGTCCAAAAAATTATTAAGCTTCCATATCCTATTACTTCTGGAGTAGCTCATGATATTCTCAAAAAAGAAATTGTTAAAATCTTTAATGAAAATTGGAATAAGATTCTTAAATCCAAAATAAAACCTTATAAACAAAAAAAAGGTGGAAATTTTTACTCTAAATATGAACTAGATACACCAGAAATAATAAAAATAAAAAAAAGATCATCAGAGGATTTGCTTCTAAGAAAAATTGCAAGTAGAAATTTTAAGAATAAGTCATTTATAAAAATCCGAATTGGGAATAAAGAAAAGTTTGTCCATCTTGAATTTTCAGATGATGGAAGTAAAAAAGACTAAAGGATAATTAAATGTCAGAATTCTGGGAGGGTGATTTAAAAACGGGCTATTATGATAAAGTTTTAACTTCTGGGCTCAAAAAAAATAGAGGCATCCAAGCTAATTGGCACAATATAACGTTTTCTAGAGTAAAAAAATATTTAAGCAAAAACATATCTCATTTGGATTATGCATGTGGATCAGGATCTTTAATTGGCTTATATTCCCAATCTTCTTCAGTTGGTTTTGATATTTCAGAAAATCAGATTAATTATGCAAACTCAACATATCAAGGTAAAGGAAATTTTTACACCATAGATAATCTTGATTTAAGAGAGCATCATGAAAAATATGACATCATAACCGTTTTAGGACTTTTAGAATTCTTAGAAAATGAAGAAATTATAAAGATTATTAATAATCTTTATAGTTTGTTAAAACCAAATGGTAAATTAATATTAACAACCCCTAATTTCACATCCACTATGTATGTTTTAGAAAAAGCCCTTAATATTTTTGGAAGTGTTAACTACGAAGACAAACATATTAATAAATTTAACAAATCAAGATTATTGTTATTATTAGATCAATCAAAATTTCAAAATATTAAAATAGATAAATATATAAATTTTCCAGTATTTCTTTCATTTATGACTATTTCTTTATCATGTAAATTAAATTTATTAGTTGAAAAACTTTTAAATAAAAAAGTAGGATATCTTTTATTTGCAGAATTAACAAAGACAGTTAAGTAAGCCATAAATAATTTGATTTATAAATAAGAATACCTTATTAAGATAAGTGCAGTGAGCAACAATTTAATAACACTCTCAATCATACTCCCAACAATAAATGAGGAAAAAAATTTAGAAAAGCTTATTCCTGAAATTATTACAGAACTAGAGGGTAGCAGCATAGAAGAATATGAAATTCTTGTTGTAGATGATGGTTCAACTGACAATACATTTTCGTTTGTTAATAGTTTAAGAGAAAGCAATGAAAGCATTCAAATTATAATTAGGAATGATGAACCTTCTCTTCCCATGTCAATTTATGATGGAATTAGAAAATCTAAATATGATTATGTAATGTGGTTGGATGCAGATGGCTCAATGCCAGCTAAGACGATCAGAGAACTAGTCAATAAGCAAGCCCTAAACTTAAATTCAGTAATTATTGGATCTAGATTTGTTACCGGCGGAGGCTACAAAGGCATACAGGACATTGGAGAGACTTCTTTTTTGGATGCAGTTAAAAATGTTCGAAAATCTAATGATTCAGTCTTTGGCATGGTTGCGTCAACTCTTTTTAATAAATTATTAATATTTCTACTTTCAAGTAAAGTAAAAGATTTAACTAGCGGTTTTATTATTGGAAAAAAAGATAATTTTAAAAAAGAAATATTTTCTATATCTTCTTATGGTGAATACTTTGTTTATTTAGTATCCGACTTAGTTCAAAATAAAAAAGATATTATTGAATTAGGATATGTTTGTGAAACAAGAATCCATGGCCAATCTAAAACAGCAAGCAGCATTCTTCAACTAATTAATAGAGGAATACCATATATAAGGGCTGCTATTATATGCAGAAGGAAACAATGAATATCAAAGATAAATCCGATAATCTTTTAGCTACTGTAATTAGATACTCTGAAATAACCAAGGGTAAGAATTTTATAACAGATAATGACTCAGAGTTTCAGGTTGCATCTTTTTATTTGAAAGGAGGGACAGTAATTGAAAAACATTATCATCCTGAACAAATAAGAAAAACATCAAAAACAACAGAAGTATTGGTTATTTTAGAAGGCCAAATGAAAGTAGAAATTTATGATAATAAATTAGATTTTATAACTAATGTCGTTCTTGAAAAAGGAGACACAATAACTCTTATTGATGGAGGGCATGGAATTACTTTAAATAAAGATACAAAATTTGTAGAAGTTAAGCAAGGCCCATATCAGGAAAATATTGACAAAAAAAGGTTTTAATATGATAAGAGTATTTGAACCACAAGTTACTTTAAAAGACAAATTTTCAGTTATCAAAACCTTATTTAAAAACAACATTTCTGGCACAAGTCCAGTAGTTTCAGAATTTGAAGAATTGTCATCTAAAAAATTTAATAGAAAGTATGCGGTTGCTGTTTCTAATGGCAGTGTGGCACTTGATGTAGCTTTCCAATCTTTAAAACTTAATAAAGAAGATGAAGTAATACTCCCGTCTCATACAATTATTTCTTGTTTGTCTGCAGTTGTAAGGTCTAATGCAAAACCAGTTTTTTGTGATGTTGATATAAATACTTGGAATATGACCCTTGAAGATGTAAAGAAATCTGTAACGCCAAAAACAAAAGTAATTTTAATGGTTCATACATATGGTCTTCCTGTAGAAGCAACGGCTATTGAAAAGTACTGCAAAGAGAATGGCATTATTTTAATAGAAGATGCTGCAGAAGCCCATGGTCAAGTTGAAGGTAGTAAAGTTTGTGGATCCTTTGGTGATATCTCAACATTTAGTTTCTATGCAAACAAACACGTAACAACGGGAGAAGGTGGGCTAGTAGTCACAGATTCTGAAGAAACCTATAAAAAATTATTACAAATTCGTAATTTAGACTTTACAAATGAAAGATTTAAACACGAAAATTTTTATTGGAATTACAGACTGAGTGGGTTACAGGCGTCGCTTGGAATCTCACAATTAAAAAATTTAGATAATGTAATAAAGAAAAAAAGGATTCAAGGAAATATTTATCAAGAGTTGTTATTTGATTACAGTGATTATATACAACCCCCAATAGATTCGTTTTCTGGCTTAGATAATCATTATTGGGTATTTGGAATACTACTCAAAAAGGAAAGTATAAGGAATAAGTTAATTGAAAAAATGTACAATGATGGTGTTGAAACTAGACCATTTTTCTGGCCTCTTCATCTTCAAAATGCATTACCGGATAACTTAAAAAGGGAAAAAGGTTCATTGCCAGTATCAGAAAAACTGGGAGAGAATGGCCTTTATCTTCCTTTGGGAACACACATAAATAAAAAAACCCAAAAAATTATTATTTCAAAATTAATAAAACATTTAGAAACATTTTAATAATTTCTAATTTGATAAAATTAATAAATAATAAAATGATAAAAGTTCAACAAGAAAAAGTAGTACTTGGACAACCCTGGGGAGGGCTGGGAGATAATCTTCAATATTCAAATTTACCTGAGCTTTATTACAAAAAAGGAATCAAATTTTATGTTTCTATTTTTAATCAAACAAGAAATAAGAATATAGATCAATTTTGCTGGCGTGATAATAATTTTTCCTACGGAAAGATATTAAAAAAACCAAATATAGGTTGGAAAATTTGGATTGACAACTTAGAAAGTTATAAAAATAGAAAAGACTTAAATATTATTCAAAAAAATAATCTTAATCATGGATTTGAAGAGGGTAATGGTTTTCCGTCAATCAACATTGATAAAAAACTTAAACATAATAGGATTCAATATAATTATTTAGCAGACTTTAATGCTATTACCATGGTTCCTGCTTCAAGTGGGTGGAATCAAATTCAGCAATATATTGGTAATACAAATTTAAGTATATTAAGTTTTCCAAAAGTTAAAAATTTAACGGATGCACCTAGTTTCCTTAAATCAGATAATGATAAAGTTCTGATGGATTCCTTTGAAGATATGCTTGAAATTTTATCTAAAACAGATACATTTATATGTTTAAATTCCGGATCTCATAGTTTGGCTGCTGCTTTAAAAAATATTATTGGAAGACCTAACAATATTATTTGTTTTTATGCTGGAGCAAAAGATATCAAAAATCCTGATGGAAGATTTATGTTTCACAATGTTGAATACAAGATAGTTGATGGCTTACCTAGGAAGCCAGTCCGAGATCGTAAGTTAGAACTATATGAAAAATTATATTTAAATTTTTTTTGATATCAGGCAAGATCTTTACTTCGAAAAAAAATAAATTAATGTAAGGATTTGTAAATATTATAAAGTTACTTTAACAAGACATTTTATTTAGTAGTTGAACCAGTCTACAATTTTTGCAGGAACAACTTTTAAGACTAAAGAAATAATAAATAGGCCAATTTTTGGATAGGTAATACCAGACTTGTTCATATTTGAGTATATAAACTCACTTGCTTCTTCAGAACTTATCATAAAAGGAGGATTTCTATGCTCCGAGGACATCTTTGTTGATACTTTACCAAACCTGATTATCAAATATTTATTAAGACCAATTTTTTTTATACTCTCCTCCAGTTTTCTTTTTGTAAGACCATAAATATAGTTTTTATAGCGAGGTTTTACTGCAGCAATAGAAGAGATATATATAAAATTTTTGATATTGTTTAATTCTTTATTTAAAGATTTTGTTAAGCTGTACGGAATTACGAAATTTATTTTATCAGTCTTAATTATTTCATCTATCTTTGGGAACTGTTCATCTCTATTTTCAGCAAGAAAACCATTAAAGAAAATAATTATTAAGTTTGGCACATCATATAGTAATTGAATTATCTTATCTTTATCTTCTAAATAATCTTGAACAGATAATTTTTTATAACATTTTAATGAATCATTACTCTTAGTTGTTACGCAATATGTTTTGTAGCCTTCTTTGTTAAGTAAAGTCAATAAATCTTTACTTATTTCTGAAGAAGCCCCGATTAATCCTATATTTTTTTCTTTCATTTTTATTACCTTATATTATATTTCCAAGAAAAAAAGAAATTCCGAACATCATTAGATAAATAAGAAGTTTTTTATCATTTATTAAAGTAACTACAATCTCTTCAGTATTCGAGTTAAAGGTATTTTCTCTAAATTTGTTACTAAATAAAACAAAAGAGATTATGGAAATTAGTATAAAAAAACTACTCAGATTTAATAATTGGAAAGATTTGACCTGTATTGACCAGTAAAGATAAGTGAATACAGAAAAAATAAATGATATGTTTAAAATTGATTTAAGTTCTTCAGGGCTATAGAAATTTTTAATAAAAGTTTTTACTTTAGAATTTTTTATTTCACTATTTCCAAGAATTGAGAATTTTTTACCAGTGACAACAGCAAGGCTTGAGAAGAAAACAAAAAGATACAAAGGGATAGATATTTTTGTAGATATAGCTTCTCCACCAATTGTAATTCTTATTAAAAATAAAATTGAAATGTTAATCAAGTCTAAATATTTAACATACTTAAGTTTTGTTGTATATAGAACATTAAAAAATAAATAGAGAGATGAATATAACAAAACCGAGGGATTTGAATAATAAATGATAAAATTTCCAAAAATAAATAGAATGAGCATCATTATTTTGGCAGTCTTTTTAGTTATCTCACCAGAAGCTAGAGGTCGTTTTTTTTTCACAGGATGGTTTCTATCCGATTCAATATCAATTAAATCATTAAAAATATAAGTTGATGAAACTAAAAATGAGAACCCCACAAAAATTATACTTAAAATTAACATATTTTCTGCAGTAGTCTCATTAGCCGCAAACATTACAATAAAAATTAATACATTCTTTAACCATTGATTAATTCTTAAAATAGAAATCATTTTTTTCTTATGACTTTAATTTCCATGGCTTAATATTAGTTGTCTTAATGAAATGGACTTATTCTTTAATATATTATGGAAACAACATTTAGAATGATTAGAGATGGAAAAAAGTAAAAGAAATTATTATTTCCCAGACATTATTGATGTTTGTCATAATTTGAAAGAGATAAGTACTAGCTCCATAATTTTAATGACCCACTTAGGGCTAGGAGATCAAATAATTTTAAATGGTCTAATAAACTATATTTCTAAGAAATATAAAAAAATAATTTTGCCAGTTCAGAAAAGTAACTTCAAAACAATTCAATTTCTATATTCTGAAAATAGTGTTGTTGATATTATTGAATATCCCAAAGGTGAAGAACTTGATTTTATTGAGGAGCTTTCTCATTCTACTGGTATGGATATTCTTCAAATTGGTTTCCAAAAAGTAGGCAAAAAACCATTTAATCTTGCTTTTTACAGTCAATTGAAATTACCATATAAATATTCATATAGTCATTTTTATTATCCAGAAAATAAAAATTTAGAGTTAGACCTTAAAGATTATTTGATTAATTTTTATTCTACAGGTTCTAATGAGGTTATTTTAGTTCACAACGAATCTTCAAAAGGTGTATTTAATTTTGATAAAGTAGAACTTAATAATCCAATTTATATTACTAAAGAAAGCGATAAGTATGGAAATCTTTTTTATTACTCTCAAATTATTAAAACAGCGAAAGAAATACATTGTTTAGATAGTAGCTTTGCTCATTTAGTTGAAAGAACTGACACCAAAGCTAAACTATATTTTCATGATTTGTTTGGAGCAAGTATTCAATTAGCTAAAAATTGGTATTATATAACATATGAATATCCAAATTCCGATATCAACAGGGGAACTTTTAGATAAATTATCAATACTAGAAATAAAAAAAGATAAAGTAAAAGACTCAGCAAAACTTAAAAACATAAATCATGAATACGATTTATTAATCAACCTCTCAAAGAACCTAAAAGATAAAGATGAGAAGAGTTTCAATTCTCTTTATGAAGAGATTTTAAAAGTAAATAAAAAACTTTGGGATATTGAAGATAAAATCAGAATTTTAGAATCAGAGAAAAAATTTGATGAAGAGTTTATTTCAGTAGCAAGAAGTGTTTATTTTATAAATGATGATAGGTTTGATCTAAAGAAAAAAATAAATGAAACATTTGGATCTGATGTTGCTGAAGAAAAAGAATACATTGAATACAAACAATAATTTAAATTATCAATAAATTATTGATAATGAAAAAAATAATTGTCGAAAATGAGAATATTAAAGTTTATATTCTTGCTTTAGTTTCAATATTAATCGTTAGATTTGCTCTTGAAATAATTACATTTGAAAATAAATTAACAATTTCAACTTTATTTTTTTTGACCATTTTTCTGGTTGTAAATAAAAAATATTTAGAAAAATCATGACTAGTGTAAAAAAATATATTGAAAGTTTATTGATCACAAAAAATCTATTTTTTTACTTAGGATTATTTCTTTTTACGATAATCACTCAAAATATTTATTTAGATATAGAGACTATTGAGTGGGATATTGCATCTTATCTTGTTGCTTCTCAGGGTATAGAGAATGGATTATTGCCAAATCAAACTCAATGGGAGTCAAAAGGACCAATATTTATTTATCTTTACTACTTACTTTCAATACCAGCAGAAAATACTTTAGTTATTTTTAAACTAATAAATGATTTAATACTATTTCTTATTTCACTTATATTATTCAAAACAATACTTTCTAAAACAAAAGAATATACTCATGCCTTTTTTTCAAGTATTTTATTTTTATCAGTCATGAGTCAAGTTTGGGCTCAGAGTGGATATTCTGAGGTCTATTCTCTCTTATTTTTATCAATATCATATTTCATAATTACTAACTACAGATTTAATAATCTTTCTTATTTATTGACAGGAATATTGTTTTCAATTTCTTCATTAATTAATCAAGGAACAGTAATTTTTCTTTTACCTCTTATTATTTCAGAACTTACTTTAAACAGTCAAAGAACTTATTTTAGAAAAGTTCTTAACTTAGGAATTGGTTTTACAATTCCTCATTTATTCTTTCTTCTTTTGTATCTAATTAATGGTCTGCTAGATATTTATCTAGCAACCTACCTAACAATACCTCTAGGCTATGTTCAAGCTAATTATGCTAGTTTTTACGAGTTGTTTGTTTTTTCTAGAGAACTAATGGAATACAATCTCTATTTATATTTATGTTTATTATCTTTAATTTTCATAAATTTATTAAATTTATTTAAAAAATATACTAAAAAAACAAAATTAATTATTTTTGATTTAGATAATTTAAATATTATTTTTGGATTACTTTTTTATTTTATAGGATCACATAATTATTACCATCATTTAATTTATCTTGTATTTTTTATACCCTTTATGATGAATAAGATCAATTTTTCTAATCAGAAAAAATTTATTTACGTATTAATTCTTATATCTTCTTTATCTATTCTTCAAAATACTTATAAAGAATCATTAAACAATTTAACAAATATTAATAATTTGCAACAAAATTACCCACTGTATAATCTTGCCGAGGAGATAGATTCATACTTTATTGACGATTACGATATATTAGCTTTTGATTACAATTTAATTTTATATTATTTAAATAAGCCAAATTTTTCATATATAGTACATCCATCAAATCATTTCGAAGAATTTATTATCGAAGTTTTATCTGACTTGGATAAAGTTAACTCAAATTATATTTCAGATTTAATAAATAAAGAGCCAGATGTAATCATTTGTAACCCAAGAATGATAATAAGAGGTATTCCTACTGAAATAAGTTCTTTATTTAATTGTGAAGTTAGTGATTATAAAAAAAATTATTTTAAGCTAGATACGAAAAATTATAAAAATGATGAAAATTTAAATTATTACTATGATCCTTACAAAGAAATTAGTGTTTTCATAAAGAAAGGATAAATTGAAAATTTACAAAATAATAAAATATCCTTTCTACACAATAAGTGTCATCATCGTAATAGCTGTAATTATTATATTATCCATCAACATAATGAATTATGACCCATTGAACGGCTACGATGCAGATGCGCACATAAGTTACGTAGACTATTTAGCAATGTACTTACCTGATAAGATTAAAGTTCCTGATTCTCTAAGCACATATGAATATTTTTCTCCGCCGATACCTTATCTCTTTCCAGCTGGATTCTCAGTAATTTGTAGAAATATTATAGAAGCACAGGATCTGGTTATTGCGTGCAGGCCTCACTATCTGTTTTTTGCAAAAATTTTTCAGGCTCTCATGTATTTATCTACTCTTATAATGTATTCAAAAATTTCAAAATTACTGTATCCAAATAGCAATACTCACAGGTTTTTTACCTTAATAATGATTTCTATTTTAACGGTAAACTATAAAACTTTTGCGA
>CENP01034628.1_pt1 | contig 47355 bp, 48 predicted proteins | sample 361281 | NCBI WGS metagenome assembly CENP01 (sample SAMEA2591122, study PRJEB7988) | marine metagenome | biome: marine biome (ENVO:00000447); feature: deep chlorophyll maximum layer (ENVO:xxxxxxxx); material: saline water (ENVO:00002010), including plankton (ENVO:xxxxxxxx) | depth 70 m
TAAACACGCAATATTATGCGTATTACATGATACAACTTGTAAAAATTTATCATCAGAATTTATAACATGATCATTAATGCCTCTGGCATATTTTTTACCAAATCCATTTTCACTACCTTGAGCTAGAAAGCCTTTTACCTTGTCTGAATACTTATTATAAAATTCTTCTTTATTTTTAAGACCTGATCCGCCGGGCGTACAATCAATAACAACAGATGCTCTAGCGATAGCTTCTTCCATAGTAAATTCTGGTTCCAAACCAACTGCTTTAAAAGCATCAATTCTATCTTCTAATACAGATAGCCTTGCACCTTTTGCAATCAAATTATCAATTTTTGGTTTATCTTTTGTTAATGGTGAATGCTTATGAAATGTAATCTCATCAATTCCTAAGACACTTTTTTGTTCACACAATATACCAATTAATGGCTCACCAATTGTTCCTGTTCCAACTACATGTACAATTTTTCTTTCCATATTAAACATTTCCCCTTAGGATTATTAAAGTTTTAGTCAAAAAATATAGTTAAAAAATGGCATTAATAAATGCTTATTTATAAATTTTTTAGTTTCTTGATATTAAATACAAACCAAACCAATACAACTATAAAGACAGCTAAAAATGCTGCAAGAAAATATTCTAAATAATTATACATAATTTTTCTCTTTATCCTCTAAATATAAAACTTTTAATTTAAGATATAACATAGCCAGCATAAGATTGGTAAAGGCAAATAAAGAAAATAAAAATGGTGTCAATATTCCTGATGGCTGCTTATTCATTTCTACTTGTGGATGAGATTGAATTTCAGCTGCCCAAAACTCTACTGATAAGAATATAATAGGGATATCTAAAAAGGCAATTATTCCTATTATTGCAGAGATTAAAGCTACTCTTTGTCTATAAATTCCGATATTTCTCAAAATAAAATAACCTGCATAAATAATAAATAATACTAAAGTAGTAATTAGTCTTGGCTCCCAAATCCATGGCTTTCCCCAAATTGGAGTTGCCCAAATAGGCCCTGTCACAAGTACTAATCCAGTAAATATTGTACCAATTTCTGCAGCTGCATGTCCAATTCTATCATATTTAAGATTTTTTGAATAAAGATATAATATTCCTGAAAGCATTACAAAAAAGTAGGATAGAAACCCTGACCAGGCTAATGGTACATGAAGATAAAATATTTTCTGCGCCCATTCTTGATCTGGTACCATAGGAGTAAAAAATATAATCCATATAATATTACAAGTCATTATGATTGCTGATAATATAAATAAAGATAAATTCATTAGTATTTAATTAGCCTTTCAAAAAAGTTGACTCCTAAAACTGTTGCCATAATTGCAAAAGTTAATAATAAGACCATTGATTCAGTATAGAAAGATATCTCCATCCCTAAACATAAAGCAATAAATATGTTTGAAGAATGAATTAAAAGAGGGACAATTATAGGAAATAAAATAAGTGGAAATAAGAAGCTTCTTGTACTACTCAATGATGTCATTAAATATATAAGTATTCCCAGTCCTATAAGTCCAATATTAGATACCACACAAAGTATTAAAATCTGAAAGATTTTATCAATCTCAATAGTAGTAGATATTAAGCTATAAATTGTGAAAATTAGCAATTGCACTCCTAGCAAAATTAAAGAAAAAGTGATTAGCTTTGCTAAAAATACTAGATAGTTGTCTGCCGAAGATGTATAAATTAAATCGTAAATTCCTTCTTCCCTTTCACGTACAAATGAATTCTCAATTAATTTAATGGATGCTAAAGCAATAATAATCCAGAAAAAGCCAGATAAAATAATAATCTCATTTAATTCAGATGGGGGAAATGAAAAAACAGAAAGCATCAAGCATGATAATGAAAAAAATGTTATATAAAATAAATTATTAGATGATTTAATTTCTAAAAGAAATTCATTTTTAATTAAACTCATTATCATAAAACAATCTTTCCATTTTCTAATTTTATAGATTCATCGCAAATATCTGATACATACTTAAAATTATGTGTGGAAAAAATAATAGTTTTATTTTCTGATTTTAAATTTAAAAAAAGATCTCTGAAAATATTTTGAGCATTATCATCTAAGTTGGTAAAAGGTTCATCTATCAATAAATAATTCCATGATAAGCTTAAGGCGATTAGTAATTTGTTTCTCTGAAGATTTCCTTTAGATAAATACTTTAATGGTAAGTTTTCAAACTCTTTTAGCTCTAATAAGCTCAAATACTTTTCATATTTTTCTGAATTAAATTCTTGGCTATATAGACGATGAATACATTTAAGATTACTTAATATAGTTAAGTCGCTAAAAATATTTGCTTTATCATTTAGAAATAAAAAGTTAGATCCATTGTAATTAATGTCTCCATAATCGGTATTCATAATATTAGATATACACTTTAAAAAAGTAGTTTTACCTGAACCATTGGGACCTAGTAATGCAACTAGCTTTCCTGAGTCTATAGTACAAGATATGTCATCTAATACCTTAATATCAGAAAATGACTTACTAAGATTTTTAATCTCTAACATTATTTAATTTTTTTTAATAATGGGTAGAATACAAATAGAATGACCATAAAATATAATGCAAAGATAAAGAATTGATTAAATAATTCCATAGTCTCTCCTTTTAGAAGGCCAAAAGGCAAATAAAGAACCAATCACCATTACAATTCCACCAATCCATACCCAGTTTACTAAAGGATTAATCATAATTTTAAAGTAACCTTGATTTTTCTCTGCATCATAAGCAGAAAATATTGAATAGATATCCTTCCTCATAGTACTGTAAATATCGAGCTCACTATGAGGTTGACGTTTTTCAGGATCTGGATTCCAATAAAAGTAAATCCTTTTTTCTGGATATAGACTTGTTAGTAGATTATTACTTTGATCTATGACATCCATATCGCTGATAAAAGCATAATGGTTATCTCTAGCTTCACTTTTAATACTATTAAGTTTAAAAATATAATTAGCAAAATAAATTTCTTCGCCTGGAGATAAATTAAACTCTTTTTCTACTTCAAATGCTCTTCCAATAAATCCTACAAAAAGTAAAGTGATGCCAATGTGAACAATATATCCTCCATTTTTATGCCTATTATTTAACATCATACTGCCAAAAGTTGATAGAATGGACCCATCCTTCTTTTTTGATTTATTGTATGATTTTCTAAATTCATTAGAAATAGATGTTCCTGTAAAGGCTATACCCATACATGTGACTAGTGAATATAATTGAATTGTTCCAAAAAATATAGAGTATACTATTCCAGAAAAAAAACTGACTGCCATAGGAATTTTGAAATTTGATAATAATTTAGACTTAGAAGTCGTTCTCCATGATAACAGAGGTCCAATACCCATTAAAAATAATAATACTAAACCAATAGGAACATTTAGCTGATTAAAGTACGAAGCTCCTACATAAATCTTTTCACCATTCCAAGCCTCGGAAAAAATAGGAAATAATGTTCCCCATAAAACAATAAAGCACATTAGAAGTAGAATTAAATTATTGTATAAAAACCCTCCTTCTCTAGATGAAAATGAATCAATTTTTTTATCTGATTTCAGTAGGTCAAATCGCTTAAAAAACCAGTAGACTGTAAATAAAATTAAACTGGTTAAAAAACCTAAGAATAATGGACCTAAATTTTCAGCTGTAAATGAATGGACTGAAGATACTATTCCACTTCTGGTAATAAAAGTACCTAAAATTACCAACAAGAAAGTTGACGCTGCTAATAGAATGTTCCAAGATTTTAACATACCTCTTTTTTCTTGAATCATAGAAGAATGAATAAATGCTGTAAGTATAAGCCATGGCATTAAAGATGAATTTTCCACTGGATCCCATGCCCAATATCCACCCCAACCTAGCTCATTATATGCCCAATATCCTCCTAAAATGATTCCAGCAGATAAAAATGTCCATACAATTAATGACCAACGTCTAATGGATTGAATCCATTCAAATGTAAGTGATCTAGATATTAAAGCGGACAAAGCCATCACAAAAAGAATAGTAGTACCGATAAAACCCAGATAAAGAGTAGGTGGATGAATTGCCATTGTAACGTTTTGTAATAATGGATTTAAACCATTACCATTCTGAACAATAATATCGGATGATACAGGCTCAAAAGGATTTGCAACAAAATTGGATAAAAGTAAAAAAAATCCAAAAATAAAGGAAAGCATAATATAGGACCAAAATTTTAATTCATGAATTTTTCTTAGAGTTACATTAATATAAATTAAAGAGTAAATAGACATAATAAATGTCCAAAAAAGTAATGAACCAGCTTGACCAGCCCACAAAGCCGTTATTTTAAAAAATAAGGGGGTTTCATAACTTGTATATTGAGATACATACTGTAAATTAAAATTACTAATTAGCAACTCGTTCAACAAACAAAGTGTTGCTAAAATAACACAAAAACAAACAGCTATTAGACCTCTTTCAGATACATCTAAAAATATTTTATTTTTTTTTAATGCATAATAAAAAAGGAAAAGGAAAGTTGATAATATTAATCCTCCACTTATACTGAGTGCTAGACTTCCAATTTGAGATATCATTATATCTTTTCTATATTTTTTAAATCGCCTTCATATCGTGAAGCGCATTTAGTTTGAAGTTCGGTCGCAACAATCAAATTATCATTAAAAGAACCAGCAACTACCACCTCGGCATCATCTTTAAATAAATCTGGCCTTATACCATAATAATAAACTTTTAAGCTGTCATTTCCCTGATAAACATAAAAAGATACTTCTAATTGATCTTTGTCATTAATGCTAATTGAATTAGGCTTAATTAAACCTCCAACCTTAACACTTGAGATAGAGAATTCCTTTGATGCAAGCTCTTCAATTGTATAGTATCGAACGGTCAAGCTATCATCTTTCTTTACACTAGTAAGATATATTGTCCATATAACAATTAGAGCAAAAACTAAAATCATTGATGTATAAATTTTATTCATAATTTAGATTCCAAAAGACTCTTCCCATTCCCCATAAACTTCTTTCATTAATTCTACAATTTCCCCAACTGTACCGCCATGTTCTGCAACTTCAACCAAATAAGGGACTAAATTTAAATTATTTTCACAAGCATTTCTTAATTTTTTCATTTTTTTATCAAGTAATTTATTATCTCGTTTTTCTCTAAGCTCCTTAACTTTCTTTTCTTGAATTTCTTGAGCCTGTTGAGATATTTTTAGAATTTCAATTTCAAGTTTTTCATTTTCATCAACAAAATCATTTAATCCAACAATAATTCTTTCTTTTGAATCAATAGATTCTTGATATACGGACGCTGACTCTGAAATTTTCTTTTGAAAATAACCATCTTCAATTGCTGTGATTGTTCCACCAAGATTCTTTATTACTCTAAAATATTCGTTTGCTTCTTCTTCAATTCGATCAGTTATTTCTTCTACATACCATGAACCTCCCAATGGATCTGCTACGTTCGGAACACCTGTTTCATGTGCAAGGATTTGCTGTGTCCTTAATGCTATTTTTGCAGCTTTTTCAGATGGCAATGCTAATGTTTCGTCAAGCGAATTTGTATGAAGAGAATTAGTTCCACCTAGAACAGCAGACATAGCTTCATATGCAGTTCTAACAATATTATTTTCTGGTTGTTGAGCTGTTAAAGAACATCCAGCTGTTTGTGTATGAAATTTTAACTTTAAGGAGTTTTCATTTTTGGCACCGTATTCATTTTTTAGCTTATTAGCCCAAATTCTTCTTGCTGCTCTATACTTTCCTATTTCTTCGAAGAAATCCATATGTGAATTAAAAAAGAAAGATAATCTATGTGCAAAATCATCAATTTTTAAACCTCTCTTCAAAGAAGCTTCTATATAAGTAAAACCGCTATTTAATGTAAATGCTAATTCTTGTGCAGCTGTTGAACCAGCTTCTCTTATATGATATCCACTTACCGATACTGGACTATAAAATGGCATATTCTCTGCACAGAATTCAATAACATCGACTACCAATTTTATAGATGGCTTAGGAGGAAAAATAAATTCTTTTTGTGCTATATATTCTTTAACAGCATCGTTTTGTAATGTTCCTCTTAAATGACTAATATTAATACCATTTTTCTTTGCTAATGCTACATAGAACGCAAATAAAATAATCGCGGGACCATTGATCGTTTGAGATACAGAAATTTTTTCTAAATCTATACCCTTAAATAAAATTTCCATGTCATCCAAAGAAGCAACATTAACACCGCAAACACCTACTTCTCCAGATGAAAGTGCATGGTCAGGATCATAGCCCATTAGTGTTGGCATATCATAAGCAACAGAAAGTCCTGTTTGACCATTCTTTAATAAATACTTATATCTTTCATTTGTTTTTTCTGGAGTGCTAAAACCTGAAAATTGTCTCATTGTCCACAATTTTCCTCTATACATATTTTTATGAATTCCTCGAGTATAAGGAAAAGTGCCGGGGTCTATATTATACTTATTATTTTTTGTATCTGCAGAATAGTACTCTTCCAGTTTATTACCGCTCAGACTATCAAAATTTTTTTCTCTATCTAGTGTTTTTTTACTCATGGCTACTCATCAATAAATTTAACAATTTTTTCGAATAATGTCTTGCTATCTAAACCTACTTCTTCTAGCAAGATATTTCTAGGTCCATGATCTATAAAATCATTTGGTAGTCCAATATTCAAGATGTCATTTTTAAGTTTTCTTACAGAGCTCCATGCTGTAATACTTTCTCCAAAACCTCCATCTAAAACACCCTCTTCTATGGTAACAATTTTAGAATATTTTGAACAATTATTTTCTAAATACTCTAAGTCCATAGGTTTAATAAATCTACAATTAACAATCTCTGCATTGATATCTCTTTCTTTTAAATTTTCTATAATATCCATACTTCTCTTAACCATAGATCCAACTGCTAAAATTAAGATGTCATCTCCTTTGTTTATCACTTCCCATGAACCAATTTTTATTATATTGGAATTAGGATTATCAAACTTAATAGATGACTCTTTTGGATATCTAATACTAAAAGGTCCATCTTTGTAATTAGTTGCTGTAAATAATAGATCTTGTAATTCATTTCCATCTTTTGGAGCAGTAACAACCATCCCCTGAATACATTTCATATATGCAATATCCAGTACTCCATGATGGGTAGCTCCATCTTCTCCTACCAAACCTGACCTATCTAAACAAAAAATTACAGGTAATTTTTGTAAAGCAATATCATGGATAATCTGATCGTATCCTCTCTGTAAAAATGTAGAATAAATTGCTACTATTGGAATTTTACCATTTACAGCTAATCCTCCAGAAAACGTCACAGCATGCGCTTCTGCAATACCTACATCAAAATATCTATCAGGAAATTCTTTTGCAAAATTCACTAATCCTGTACCTTCTCTCATTGCCGCGGTAATGGCAACAATATCCTTATTTTCTTTTGCAAGATTGCATGAAATTTCTGCAAAAACATTTTGAAAAATAGGCACTCCGATAGTTTTTTTGATAGGAACATCTTTTTTTTCTTTCACTCCATGGTATTTAACAGGATCATGCTCTGCATAATCCAATCCTTTACCTTTTGTTGTAATAGTATGAAGTACCACTGGAGTATTTAATTCTTTAATATTTTTTAATGTATCAACTAATTCATTGATATTATGTCCATCAATAGGACCAAAATATCTAAAGCCTAAATCTTCAAATACTGTGGTAGGTAAGAAGAAATTTTTTGCACTTGATTCTACTTTTTTTAATAAAGTCTCAATAAACTTAAGTTGTTTAGGTAGTCTTGAAATTAATCTTCCAATCTCACTTCTTATATAATTGTACGATTTATTAGTAGAAATCTTAACTAGATAATTTCTAAATGCTCCTACATTAGGACTAATTGACATATCATTGTCGTTCACAACAACCAATAATTGTTTCTTAAGATGTCCGGCATTATTAAGTGCTTCAAATGCAAGACCTCCAGTTAATGCTCCATCTCCAATAATACTTACTACTTTAAATTTTTCATTATCTAAATCTCTAGCACATGCTATTCCAAGTCCAGCAGAAATAGAGGTTGATGCATGACCCGCTCCAAATACATCAAATTCACTTTCAGTTCTTTTTAAAAAACCACTTAACCCTTTGTACTTTCTAATAGTTTTAAAAGAATCAAATCTTCCTGTTAAAACTTTGTGCGCGTAAGCCTGATGTCCTGTATCCCAAATAAGTTTATCTTCTGGAGTATCGTAAACATAATGAAGAGCTGTGGTTAGTTCTATTGTGCCAAGAGTTGGAGCTAAATGACCACCTATTTGATTAATAGTTGATATAATATACTCTCTTAACTCATCACAAATAAATTTCAACTCTTCTTGAGAGTATGATTTCAAATCTGATGGCGATTTAATATTTTTTAAATATTTCATATTTAACTTTTAAAACAAATTTCATGTAATAATGTTTCATTCTGTAATTCAGGATGGCATGTAGTTGCTATATGCTTTCCTTCTTTAACTCCAACAATTTCATTATTGTGCTTACAAATTATTTGAACATCAGAACCCATACTAGTAATTTTAGGAGCTCTAATAAATGACGCTTTCATTGACTTAGATTTAATATTTTTATGCATCAAACTAATTGAATCTTCAAAAGAGTGTACTTGCCTTCCATATGCATTTCTACTTACTTCAATATCTATAATATTCATGTTTAAAACTTTTTTGTCAAAACTATTTTTTGACATCAAAATCAATCCTGCGCATGTACCAAGAATAGGCTTATCAATCGAAAAAGATTTAATTCCATCAATGAAATCTTGATCTCTTAGCAAAAGATTTGACATGGTTGTTGATTCCCCTCCAGGTAAAATTAACCCATCAATAGTGGATAAGTCTTTTAATGTCTTAACTAATTTTGAACTAACCCCAATTTGATTCAAAATATCAATATGAGATGCAAAGTTACCTTGTAGAGCTAAGACTCCAATCACAATTACTCACCTCTTTCTGAAAACCTCTGATCTTCAGGAATGTCTGACATCAATATACCTTTCATAGCATCTTTTAAATTGTAAGATGCGCTAAGTACTTTCTTAGCATCAGCAAAATGAGTAACAGATTGAACAATAGCATGTGCACGCTCTGATGGATCTTCACTTTTAAAAATTCCAGAACCAACAAAAACTGTTTCAGCACCTAGCTGCATCATTAGGCATGCGTCCGCTGGAGTAGCTATTCCTCCAGCAGCAAAATTAGGTACTGGAAGCTTATCATTCTTTACAACTTCTTCTAAAAGAGATAAAGGAACTCTGAACTCTTTCGCTTTGTCTGATAAATTTTGATCTTTTAGCGCTTTTAGCTCAGAAGTAATCATTTTGATATGTCTTACTGCTTCGACTATATTTCCACTGCCGGCTTCACCTTTTGTACGAATTAATGCTGCACCTTCGTCAATTCTTCTCAATGCTTCTCCAAGATTTCGTGCTCCACAGACAAATGGCGCTTTAAAAGGATGCTTATCAACATGAAAGTGTTCATCAGCCATTGTTAAAACCTCACTTTCATCAATAAAATCTACCTCTAAGGCTTGTAAAATTTGTGCTTCTGCAAAATGACCAATTCTACATTTTGCCATTACCGGAATAGAAACATTATCTTGGATTTCTTTGATCATATGAGGATTGCTCATTCTAGCCACACCCCCATCTTTTCTAATATCTGATGGTATTCTTTCTAAGGCCATTACCGATACAGCCCCAGCTTCTTCTGCAACCTTTGCTTGTTCTACATTTGTGACATCCATTATAACACCACCCTTTAACATTTCAGCTAAAGCAACTTTTGTTTTAAAATCGTACTCTTGACTCATGAATGATTTCCTTCTCTTTTGTATTTGTTAATTCTTTGACTTTTTTTATTACTGAATCGATAATCCAATCAGGTGTTGATGCCCCCGCAGAAATACCAACTGAATTTATATCATTTTTAAACCAAGATAAATCAATTTCTGTAGCATTTGTAACTTGATAAGTGTTTTTATTTCGCTCAAGGCTTAACTCAGTCAATCTTTTAGAATTTGCACTTGTAAATGATCCAATAATAAGCATCATATCTGTTATCACTGACAGTTCTTTGATTTGTTGATGATTTCTTTTAGTAGGAAAACAAATAGTATTTATAAATCTTAAATCGACAACTTTTGTCATTAGAATATTAATAATATCTTGAACATTTTCTATTGCTTGAGTTGATTGACTGACTATTCCAGCTTTTTTGGTTTTTCTTAATTTTTGTGCCTCTTCGATAGATGCTATAATTATAGCCCCTTCAACTTGACTAGCAATACCTATTACCTCGTCATGTCCATGATCACCAATGATAATGATTTTTCTTCCCTCTGCATGTAATTCTTTTACTTCTCTATGAATATCGTGTACCAATGGACATGTAGCATCAATAAAATTCATTTTCTTATCTTCTGCTTTTTCCCACACATCTTTTGATGTACCGTGAGCACGGAATAAAACCGGTTTGTCTTCTGGAATCTCTTCTAATTTTTCTACAACTTTAACACCTTTTTTTTCTAAATCCTCTACAACGTTTTCATTATGTACGATATCTCCTAGCATATAGACTTCTCCATGCTCTTTGCTAGCGTCGTATGCTGCATTTACTGCATCACGAACTCCAAAACAGTAACCTGCTGATTTAGCTAATATTATTTTCATCGTATTTATTTATATAAGTTGATAACATATTCAAAACATTTGATTTCACTTGAGAAAATTCACCTTCAACCAGAGCTGCTGCTGCGAATGGATGTCCGCCGCCGCCCATTTTTTTAGCAATTTCACTTACTTTGTATTTCCCCTTTGACCTAAAACTTAATCTGACTTTTCCTTTTAGATCATAAAGCATCATTGACACTTCTACCCCCTTAATACTTCTAAAGAAATCTGCAAATCCATCAAAATCTTGATTTGATCCATTGACCTCTTTCACCATATCTTCATTAATAGCAAACCATGCTAGCTGGCCATTACAGTCAAAGTTTAAATTCTGAATTACATTACCTAGTAGTTTAATTCGACTAACAGATGAGCTTTCATAAATTTTTTGGTAGATTTTTGCAATATCTAATTCAAGATTAATTGCGTCAACTGCAATCTTGTGGCTCATCTCTGTTGTGTTACTATGTCTAAAAGAGCCTGTATCGGTAAGTACAGCTATATAGAGGCCTAATATTATATCTTTATCTATTATTGTTTTATCAATATCACAAAAATATGAATACAATATCTCTCCAACAGAACAAGCTTCTAAATCAATAAAAGTATTTGTAAAAAAATCATTATCAGATTGCGGATGATGATCTATACTTACAGTCTCAATAGAATGATCCTCAATAATATATGCTATATCTCCAAGTCGATAGAAATCTCCAATATCTAAAATGATACCTAAATCAGCATTTTTAATAAATCCCGAACTGTCGCCATCTAACTCATGAAAAATTTTATCTTCATTTAAAAAACTATATGTCTCAGGAACAGGAGAGTGGTTGATAATTCTACAGTCTTTTCCAAGTTTAGTTAAGTAATGATAAACTGCTAGGGCAGATCCTAAGCTATCTCCATCCGGATTAATATGTGAGGATATAAATATTTTATTTTTTTCAGCGATGATTGACTGAATCTTTTTATAGTCCATAAGAATTACCTCTTCCAGGTATTTTCAGGAATATTTTCACTTTTGTTATAAAATCTTGAAAGAACAAAAAAGTAATCAGATAATCTATTCAAATACATCACAACATTATTGTTTTCTAAGCTATCAGAATATAGTTCAACAACTGCTCTTTCTGCTCTTCTCGTAACTGACCTTGCAACATGAAGATTTGCTGAAAAAAGGTCGCCTCCTGGTAGAATAAATTCCTTTAATGGATCTAAAGATGAATTATATTGGTCAATATAATTATCTAAGGATGTAATAGACTCGCTTGTAATAATATTTGCACCATCTTCATTCAAAGATATTTGACCACCAATATCAAATAGATCATTTTGAATAAGCTTAAATTGATCAACAATAGAAGAGTTCTTACAAGCAGTATTACATACTCCGATGACACTACTCAATTCATCAATATCTCCTAGTGCGTGAATGATAGCATCATTTTTATAAACTGACCCACCACGGGCTAATCCAGTTTTACCGCTATCTCCATTTCTTGTAGTTACTTTAGTAATTCTCATTAAAGAAGTCCTGAAAGCCACAAGTGAGTGAGTATGCTCATTACATACCCTATGAAAATAACTCCTGTCCACCTTAAATGACTTGAAAAAGTATAGATTCCTTTAGCCTGCCCCATTAAAGCAACACCTGGAGCAGATCCTATAGAAAGTAAACTACCTCCTACTCCTGCTGTAAGAGTTATAAGAAGCCACTGACTTAAATCCATTGTAGTAGTATCATGCATCTGAATTACTGAAAACATAACAGGTATATTATCAATTAGTGCGGATATAATTCCCATTAATGAATTAGCGACTGTAAATCCTAGTCCATCATACAGCGTAGTATTCAACAAAGCAAGATATCCAATTTTTGAAAGTCCAGCTACACACATAATAACACCATAAAAGAATAAAAGAGTATCCCACTCAGCTTGCGCAATTTGCTTGAAAATTCCAAAAGGTTGATCAGAGCCATCTCTATTTATTTTACTTTGAGCTGAAAACGATCTTTTAAGATAATATCCATAAAGTTGTAAAAAACTCAAACCAAACATCATTCCAAAAACTGGTGGAAGATTTAAAAAATTTTTGAATGAAATTGCCATCATAATAGTAACTAAAAATAATAAACTAATTTGGATTGCCCCTTGCTTTAAAATAACTGGTGGATTTTCTACATCATCAGCAGAACCTGTGATAAAGAAGCTCATTATGAATGATGGTATAATGAAGTTTACTAAAGAAGGCAAAAACAGTTGAAAAAATTCAGTGAATTCTACATAACCAGCTTGCCAGACCATTAAAGTCGTTATATCACCAAATGGACTAAATGCACCTCCAGCATTAGCAGCTACTACGATATTCACACAACTAATACTGGTAAAATTCTTATTACCTTTTCCTACAGCTAAAACTACAGCACACATAGTAAGAGCGGTTGTAAGATTATCAGCAATAGGAGATAAAAAGAAGGATATAAAACCGGTAATCCAAAATAATTTTTTATACGAAAAATTTTGATCTAGAAGAATGGAACGCAATTTTTCAAAAACATTTCTCTCAGACATAGAATTGATATAAGTCATTGCAACAAGAAGAAATAACATTAATTGATTAAATTCGTCAAAAGCATGCATAATTTCTTTTTTTACAGCATATGAATCTCCAGTCTGAGCGCCTACCCAAGCAATCATTGCCCAAATTAAACCTGCTGCAAATAGAACAGGTTTAGATTTCCTTAAATGAGTAACTTCCTCTGTCATCACAAAAGCATATGCAATAATGAATACTATTATTGAAATAATTCCTACTGGATGATTTAATAATTCCATAAGTGCGAATTTAAATCAAATCATTTTAAAAAATGACGAAAATCGAATAAATATTATTTAAATTAGTAGCATGGAATATTTATTAGTAATTACAATATTTGCACTGAGTGCTTTAGCAATGAATATTGGGTTAATTTTTAAAAATAAACCTCTCAAAAAGGCATGTGGAGATTCTCCGGATGGATGTGAAATTTGTGGCGGCGAACCTGATCGCTGTGAAAGTAATATTTAATTTGCAGGGAAATCTTGTGAAACTACTTGTTTAAAACTCATATCTGGCTCAACAAAAATCATTAAACCTTCGATATCTGTGTCTTGCAGAAAATTGGTTATATTATTTTTTTCCATCATATACAGAGCTGTTGCTAGACCGTCTGCTTCCATGCATGACTTTTCCGAAAAAATTGATATAGATGCTAACTTGGACATAATAGGATACCCTGTTAAAGGATTAATTTCATGATGGTAAAATCTATTATCCTTATCAATATAAAAATTTCTATAATTACCCGAAGTAGCAATGGATCCATTTTGAATTGGGGCAATATATTCAATTTCATTTGATATATTATCAATTGATGGGGTATTAATACCAACTTTCCAAATCTTTTTATCTGATTTAGATCGAACTTCTCCACCAATTTCTACAAATATATTATTATAGTTTAAACTTTCAATAATCTTATCTACAGCAAAGCCTTTAGCTATTGAGCTTAAATCAATTTGTACTCTTGGATCTTTTTTCCTGATTCTACTACCTTGAATTTCAATTAAATCTTGACCTACAAAAGCTAAAACACTATCTATATTTGTTGTAGATGGAGTATCTATGAATTTATCTGGCCCAAATCCCCAAAGATTAACTAGTGGCATAACAGTGATATCATATAGTCCACCTGACATATCATAATACTCAAAAGAAGATTGTACTACAAATGCAAAGTCTTCAGATATGCTCACCCATTCGGTATTTCTCATTCTATTAAATTTTGATATCTCACTCTCAGCAATGTATGTTGACATTTGCATATTGACATTTCTCAATATTTCTTCAATCTTATTTTTATTTTCTATGATATTGTCATTACTCTTTACTGCTGTTGCATATTTCACTGAATATGTAGTTCCCATTGTCCTTCCTACAATAGATACAATTTCATCTATATTATTTTTTGAGGACGAATTACAGCTGAGTATTACAAAGGAAAGTATAAAGACTAATTTTCTAGCCGAAGTCATCATAAGCGATCATATCTTCTTCAACGCCTAAATCCCATAACATTTTTTGAACGGCGCTTATCATCATTGGTGGGCCACATAAGTAATACTCACACTCAGATGGGTCTTCATGATTTTCTAGATGCATATCATTGGCAACTTGATGGATAAAACCAGTTGGTCCTTTCCAATTATCTTCTGGAAGTGGATCTGATAATGCTACGTGGTATGTAAAATTGTTAAATTCTTTTTCTAATGCTAAAAACTCTTCATGATAAAACATTTCTTTTTCAGATCTAGCGCCATACCAGAATGAAATTTTTCTTTCTGACTTCTCTGTTTTTAATAAATGAAAAATATGAGATCTCAAAGGAGCCATTCCAGCACCACCTCCAATGTAGACCATTTCTCTGTCTGTATCTTTAATAAAGAATTCTCCGTACGGCCCTGAAACAGTTACCTTGTCTCCTTCTTTTAAATTAAAAGTATATGAAGATGCGATACCTGGAGGAACATTAGGATTATTCGGTGGAGGGCTAGCAATACGAATATTTAACATAATCATATTACCTTCTGCAGGGTGATTTGCCATTGAATATGCTCTGAAAACTGGTTCAGTATTCTCAGCAGTATATTGCCAGATATCAAATTTGTCCCAATCACTAGTGTACAAATCTTGAATTTCAAAGTTTTTATAGTTTAAATCTTTATATTTTGGAACATCAATTTGTATATAGCCACCAGATTCAAAAACGATAGGATCATCTTCTGGCAGCTCAAGAACTAATTCTTTAATAAAGGTTGCAACATTTTCATTTGATTTAACTACAGCGTCCCATTTTCTTATACTAAAAATCTCATCCGGAACTTGGATTTTCATATCATTTCTAATTTTAACCTGACATCCTAAACGCCAATTATCTTTTTGGTCTTGTCTATTAATATATGCGGTCTCTGTAGGTAAAATATCTCCACCGCCTTCAATGACCTGACATTTACATTGCGCACAAGTACCTTGACCTCCACAAGCTGATGGAAGATATACATTCTGATCTCCTAAAGCTGCTAGTACTGTACCTCCAGTATCAACATTGATAGATTTATCTGGGTCATCATTAATTATTATGGTGACTTCACCTTGAGGTAATAAAACATTACCAACAACATTTAGTACAATGACCAGTAAGAGGATTACTGAACTAAAAACTGCTACTCCTATTAAAATATCATTCATTATAAATCAATCCCCGAAAATGCCATAAAAGCCATAGAAAGTAAACCTGTTAGAAGCATAGCCATACCTACTCCTTTTAATCTTGGTGGTATATTAGAATAACGTAATCTGTATCTAATTGAAGCTAACGCTACAATTGCTAAGAAAAATCCTACCCCAGAACCGAAACCATAAACTACTGTCTCAGATATTGTATATTCTCTTTCAACCATAAATAAAGAACCACCAAGAATAGAACAATTAACAGCAATTAGAGGAAGGAAAATTCCAAGACTATTGTATAATGACTGAGAAAATCTTTCCATAAACATTTCTACCAGTTGTACCATTGCAGCAATCACAGAAATAAAAACAATTAATTTTAAGAATCCTAAATCTGTATCCTTAAAACCTTCACTTATCCAAACTAAAGCACCTTTATCAAGTAGGAACTCCCATAAAAACCAATTGATTGGAGCTGTAATAGTCAAAACAACTACCACTGCCATACCAATTCCAACTGAAGCATTAATATTTTTTGAAATAGCTAAAAAAGAGCAAAGACCTAGGAAGTATGCCAATACTATATTTTCAATAAATACAGCTTTAGTAAAAATACTTAAATAGTGTTCTAAACCGCTCATTTATGCATCCTCCTCTACGCCAGCCATTTCTCTTTGAAACCAAATCACTAAACCTAAAATAATAAATGCCCCAGGAGATAAAACTAACAAGCCAATATTTTCATAACCAGCAGCATACCATGAATCAGGAATACTCCAAAGGACATAGCCTGCACCTCCATCAGGGAGAGTAATAGTTCCAGCACCAAATAATTCTCTAAAAAATGAAACAATAATTATTATTAGACCATACCCCATACTGTTTCCAACTCCATCTAGAAATGCTTTTGATGGCCCATTTTTAAGTGCGAAAGCTTCTGCTCTACCCATAATAATACAATTGGTGATTATTAAACCAACAAAAACTGAAAGCTGTTTACTCATATCATATAAATAGGCTTTTAACAATTCATCTACAACAGATACTAATGATGCGATCACAGATAACATTATAACAATTCGAACTCTAGCAGGTATGTAATTTCTGATCAAAGATAATATTACATTTGATGATGTAAGAACAAATAAAACTGCAAGAGTCATAATGATAGCTTGGTCTAATCTTATAGTAACTGCTAAAGCAGAACAAATACCTAATACCTGAAGCGATATTGGGTTATTGACATTTATCGGATCATTTATAATCTTTTTTGATTCTGTACTAAATAGTTCCATAATCTCTAATTTTATTTAATGTTTTTTCATATCTCAATAAATCTTCTAATAAAAAGTCAGTTACTCCATCAGCAGTAACTGTTGCTCCAGAAATACCATCAACTTGGTGGATGGAAGCATTATTAGAGTCAGAATAATCAACTCCACCCTTAATTACAGTAATACTAACAATCTTGCCATTTTTATCACGAATTTTTTTTGGTATATATTTTAATTCTCCATTAGACTGCTTTTGTGGATGATTGACAAAATTATCAGTAAACCACTTTTTTTCAACCTCTCCGCCTAAACCAGGAGTTTCTCCATGTTTGTAGAATTGAATCCCAAGTACAGATTCAGTATCTGGATTTAATGCAATATATCCAAAAATAGTTGACCATAAACCTTTTCCAGCAATAGGTAGTGCTATTCCTTCAATCTTTTCATTAGAAACTCTCATATAAACTGGTAGAACGTCTTTATTTTTTTCAATATCCACTTCTTCAATATTACATTCAACAATTTGACCTTGGATATCAACACATTTAGCATCAATATAGTTTTTAAATGTTTGTTCAATACTTTCATTTGTTAAAAGCAAGTTTTCATCAAAATTTAATGATCTAAGTATAGTTTTTTGTACATCTGCTTTAAGATTTTGATCTTGTAAATCTTTCACATTTTCTTTAGTAAAAGATAACATAGTACCTAAAATAATAGTTACGATAAAAACGAATCCAAGAGTATAATTATTGCTATACATTTCTATTTAATCTCATTTTAATATTTGACTGAACAACATAGTAATCTATTAGTGGAGCAAACATATTCATAATTAAAATTGCTAAAAAAACACCTTCTGGATAAGCGGGATTAATAGAACGAATAATAACAGTTAAAACTCCAATTAAGAATCCATAAATCCATCTACCAGTATTTGTGTGAGATGATGTAACTGGTTCAGTAGCCATAAATACAGTTCCAAATAAAAAACTACCAATTAAAATATGCTGTAGAGGTGTAATAGTTAACATAGCATTTGGAGTTCCACCAGATTGTAGAATACCATCTACGGTTAGATAGCTTAGTAAATTCAACAATACAGAAGTAAAAACTAGACCCATAACACATGAAACCATAATTCTCCATGAAGCAATTCCACAATAAATGAGAAAAATTGCACCTAATAAAATTAATAATTTATTTGTTTCTCCAATTGATCCAGGGATTAATCCCCAAAACATGTTCATTAAAGAGTAATCGAATTGAGTCGAAGCAGCAAATAAATTTGAAGCTGTATCATATTCAACAGGATTCGCTGGAATAGCTAATGCTGTTGCACCAGTATAACCATCAGGACCTACAGCCCAAACCTTGTCTCCTGAAATCTTAGTTGGAAAAGCAAAATACATGAATGCTCTAGCAGTTAAAGCTGGATTAAAAACATTCGTACCCACACCACCAAAAATTTCTTTTCCTATAATAATACCAAAGCTTGTTCCCATAAAAACTTGCCACAATGGTACATCTGGTGGCATTGTTAGTGGAATGAGTGCACAAGATACAAGAAAACCTTCATTAATTTCATGCTTTCTAATGATTGCAAAAGAGATTTCACAAATTGCTCCTGCTATGAAAGTAATAATTAATATTGGTAAGACATATGTCATCCCAATAATAAAGTCATTTATGATAGAGCTAGATTCGCCCATCGCTGCAGAATATAAATATCCAATATTGTAGGCACCAAATAAATAACATGGTATTAAAGCAATAACAACAAAAAACATTGTTCTTTTGATGTCCATATTATCTCTAATATGTGGACCAGACTTATTTTGAGAATTCGTTGAAAATAATATAGTATCAGTTGCTTCCCATAAAGGGTATGCAAATGACAATGGCTTACCTTCTTCAAAAAGTTTACCAGATTCTGCTAATATTTTTTTTAAAAAATTCATCTTACTTATCAAAATAGACTGTGTCTAATCCTTTTCTAATTATTGCACCTACATCTGTTTTGCTCGGACAAACAAATGAACATAATGCTACATCTTCTTCATCGCATTCATAAATACCTAATTGCTCCATTTCTTCAAAATCATTTGCTTCAATACTGCGAGCAAGAGCATTGATATAAATATCCATTGGGAACACCTTCTCCCATGCCTCTATAGGGACAAAAGCTCTATGACTACCATTTTGAAGAGTGGTAAAACTATAAGGAGATTTATTACTTCCTAAATAAGCATTAAAGACACTATATTTTGAAGCTCCTCCAGGATGCAGCCACCCAATAAATGACCTATCAAAAGATTCTTCAATCACAGATATAGAGGAGTGGTAAAATCCTAAATATCCATTCATCATAGATTGTTTGCCGGTTAATACATCGCCAGAAATCACCCTAACTTTATCTGTACTTAAGTTTCCTTTACAGTGTGACTCTAAAGACGCACCAATTCTTGATTTGAAATAAGAAGGATTACTAACAACTGGGCCACTCAAATTAATAGTCATTGTTGGATCAAAGATTCCATCAGAAAATAATTTACCTAAAATAGGTAGGTGATGTCCTTGAACGGTCCAAACAATTTCTTTGCTACTGATAGGACTAATATGATTAAGAATAACTCCTACATTACCAGCCGGATGAGGTCCTTCTACTTGAACTATATCAATAAAGTCTAAATCAGATAAATAGCTGAATTCTCCAGGATTTACAGCAACAAAAAGGTTACCTTCTGTCATTTTTTTTAAATTTACAAGAGCACTAATAATAGAATCTTTATTGGATGCCAATGTAAGATTATAGTCAACTGCTAAAGGGCCAGTATTTGCTAAACTGACGATAATAGATTTTGGGCTATCTGAAGGATTTGCAACCTTATTGAATGGTCTTTGCGTAATAAAAGGCCACATATTCCTATCTAATAAATAATTAACTACATCTTCTTTACTTGATAACTTCTTCTGCTCGCCTATAGAATTATCATTTTCAATTTCAGCATCAATATTGAAAATAATTTCTTTTACAGCTCTTCTTTCGCCATAAATAATTTTTGAAATTGTACCTGACGCAATTGCTGGCCATTTAATTTCAGGATTAAGCTTATCAAAAAAAATAGGGTCTCCTAATTTTACAGAATCATTTTCTTTAATTAATAACTTAGGTTTTATGTACCTAAAATTTTCAGGAGAAAGGGATACTGTAGTATTTTTTTGAGGTGCTAAAATTTCTCTGGAGGCAACTCCAGCAATGTTAATATTATGGCCTTTTTTAACTTTTATTTTCAACATAAATTTAGGCGCTTAGTTTCACCCTTATTTTAGACATGAGAAAGTAATAATAAAGTTGATGGAGTTCTAGATAATATTTAAAGAAATAGAAAAAAATTATTTTTTAGCTTTCCATTCAAAATAATTTCCATCATAAGACACTTTTTCTTGCCATTCTTTTACTTTATTGTCTATCATATTTATGGTATCCGAACTTACATCTTGTAATAAATCGATGGTTAAGTCTCCAACTGTTTTTGCACTAACTCTAGAGGCTTTAATATTACCTTTTCCTGTTACCGCATTTCCCATTCCATGGACTTTATCTAACTCATCAAATTTTCCAGATTCTTGATCTACAATATTGTATGTTGAACCATCCATAGGTACTCCTTCAATTGGTTCAGGCAAACTACCAATAGAACTAATTATGATACTTCCTTTTAAAATGTCCTCAGATCCTTCAAGAGCAACTGGTTTTCCATCTTTAATTTCATTTTTTATAATTTTGAGACCCTCTAAATTATCATCTACAATATGCAATCCTGTTGGTTGAGTACATTCTGCAACCTTAAAAAGATACTTATCTTGCATATTCTGAAGGACTTTTCTGCGAGCTAACTTACGCTTTGCAACCATCTCAGAATCTACATTATCAGGGATAGTTGTTAAGGGCATATTTTCTACATCCCTTCTATAAACAAGAGTAGCTCCATTAATACCTAATGAATCATAATCAATATCATTCATTTCTAAATATTTTGAAATACCTTTATGCTCCATTGTTACAATATCAAAGTCTTTAATTCTAGATTCAACTTTCTGCCTTACAAGCTCTAATTGAATAATTTTACATACGTCAATGGATGCTAATCCACCACCAACTACTAACGCATCATCTTTAACATCTACTGAAATTCCTTTATAACTAGATTCATGATAGTGATTAAACCAGTATACAAATGGATTTTGATAATAAAAATTTGAAAAATTTTCAATTTCAGTAAATGGAAATGCTCTGTCCTTCCATGCACCGTTTGCAAAATAAATACAACTCCAATCTATATCATATATATCTTTAAAACTTAAGTCTTTACCTAATCTAGTAAGAGGAACAAAGTCGACTAATTCATGAGACATAATATCATCTATTTTCAGATATTCTTTAGTACGTTGCTTATCATGCCATCTTGGAAGCCCATCTTCAATTTTTCCATAGGGCATATGATTCTGATCAATAACAACACAACGAATACCTTCTGCTGTCAATTTTTGTGCAGCAGTTGAACCCGATACTGCACCTCCTATAATTAATACTGCCTTCATTTTAATACTGCTTTCATTAATTTGTTTATTTCTTAAATTTATCCGGTATGAAATTAATAAATTATTTGATAATTCAAATCATTCCTTTTTTACCAAAGGTTTTTGTTCGTCTAGTAGCGTCTCCATACATTGCAGGTATTACAGATGATGAAATGTTGCTTAACGTACAAAAGCTAAATAATAAAGGATATGATGTAGCTATTGATATTTTAGGAGAACATGTTAAAACTGAACAAGAAGCTACCGAAATTACTGAACGCTATGCAAATTTATATGATAGAATTGCATCTCAAAAACTAAATGCCAATCTATCTATCAAGCTAAGTCACATCGGTCAAGATTTAGGTTATGATTTCGTCAAAAGCAATCTAATGATTTTGGTAAATGCAGCTAAAAAACATAATAATTTTTTACGTCTGGATATGGAAAATTCACCATATACATCAGAAACTATTAATTTATATAAAAAGGCATTTGAGAGTTATTCTAATGTTGGTATAGTTTTACAAGCCTACATGCATAGATCAAAAGATGATTTAGATAAACTAGCTAATGAAAAGTTTAATGTTAGGATTTGTAAAGGAATATATATTGAGAGCGAAGATATCGCTTTCAGAGATTACCAAAAAATAAGAGATAACTATATTGTTTTAGTTCAGCAAGCACTCATAAAAGGTGCATATGTGGGTATTGCTAGTCATGATGAATATTTAATTGATAAACTTTATTTATGGATTAAAGAAAATCAAATTCCTACCACTCAATATGAATTTCAAATATTACATGGAGTACCAATGGAAAAAAAACTCCAGCAACTAATTAAAGAAGGTAATAAGGTGCGCGTTTATGTTCCTTACGGAGATAATTGGTATGATTACTCTGTTAGACGATTGAAAGAGAATCCAAAAATGGCAGGATATATTATTAAAAATATTTTTAGTAAAATTCTGGGCAGATAGATAGTTACATATCTTTTTTTCTATACCAAAAAAGTAAAATAATACCCGCTAAATTCGGAAACCATACTTCGGGACTTGACCATGAAATTCCATTTACTGAATAATCTGAAATAGGCCAAAATAGTTTTACTGGGAAAAAATCTTTGGTATGAAATGAAAAGTCTAACAATATATGGAAAGGCCAGGCTAGCATTGGCCAAACAAAATTTCTATTAAGATAATACACAATAGTAATACAAATGAAAGCGGTAATGAAGCTATGTGATAGATTATCCATAAAAAATAACCAATCAGGGTATGGTGCAAGTTGAGATAAGCTCTCCAAAGTTGGAGCTCCACTATAACTTAATGTTCCATTAAAGAATTTTATGACGAATAAAGATCCAAATGAAACTAGGTCTGGCATTACTCCAAAAAAAACAGGTAGCCATTTGTTACCTCGATAGCCAAATAGTCCTCTGCTCCAAAATGCATGACTTAATGTATCCATTTTTAAAAAAAATTATCTTGCTAAAGAACCCATAGGATCCCAAGGCTTTAATGGGATAGCTTCTTCATTTTTATAGAGGTTATATAAATCATCAGGGAGATAATCTTTATGAACAACAACTTCATAATTATATTCGTCGAACCATTGGTCTGACATTATATGATAGCCTTTATCTCCAACTTTATTACCCCAACTATTCTCTACTCGCCACTTAATAGGTTTATCATTCGCATCAAGATCTACTCCTGTAAATAGCATTGCATGAGTCATTTGACTTTCTCCGTATTGTAAGCGATCGGCTTTATTCATTGAAAAGTTTGATTGATAAAAAGTATTATAGTCAAATAAGTCCATATCCATGACTCCTAATTTTCTATCAAAATGCTTTCCAACATCACAACCAAACCATACAGGATGATTTTCTTTAATTGAACTTGCTGATGCAACTTTCATTTCTTCACTTGTAACATTGAGATATCGTACAGAGTTTCCTTCTACTACGTTTCCAAGAGCTTCAACAGTATAAACTTTCCTATACTCCTTGTCTTCCATAGGACAATTGATAAGACATACATATTCATCAAGGTTCAATCCAACGTGATTATCAAAAAAAGATTTTGGAGTTAGATTTTCAAAACTAATAAAATTCTTCTTCTTGTCATATGTTTGCCAATTAAATGATGTCGGAGGTGTTCCAATATGTATAGTTAACATCTTATATATCTGCTCTAACATCTCAGTTTTAATAGATTCTAAATCATCTCCCGAAACCCCCTTGCTAATATTTTTACGTAAGTCTTTTGCATTCTCACGGAGCTTTCGAGCAATCATTCGATTCATTGAAGATGATTGACTTGTAGAAAATGATTCTGACATTTCTGATTGTGGAATGACACCATACTTGTCAATTAAACTAACCCACATATCCCACTGTCCACCATCTTCAATCGGATTTGAAAGAAGATGCATTACCATTCTACTATTCCAATCTTCAGCAGCAGAATCTATAATACATTCTAAGAAATAATTTGCTTTTTCTAACTTATCCCAAAACATAAAATAGCTCTGTGAAAATTCAAAATTTTTCAAATTATATTTTCTGCCAATATAAAATCTAAATAAATTTAGTCCAGCAAATCCCCAACATCTTCCGCTAGATTTTTGATTAGTAACAGGCATTTCACCTTTTACAATATTTGAAAACGAATGATTAATACTTCTATAACGATCCCAGTTCATTGTTAAATCGCTTAAATCTGTGCGAATCATTGAATTTCTGGTGACTTTGACATGGTTATCTGATTCATATTTTTTTTGAAATTTATCTATTGTTTTTAATGAAATTGAATTGGCCATTTTTTATCCTTTTTAAATTTAGTTATTTATTTTTATGCTAAAATAATTCTATAATGATATTTAAATCTTATTCTTTTATGATCCTCTTTTTCCCCAAACCATTTTTGTTTTGAGAGTTTTATAATAATCATAGTCTTCAAAAGTAATAAATTTTACATGATGTTTTGCTTGTGAAATTTTAACCGTTGAATTGTTAGTGAAATTCTCAATATTTTGTCCATCAGAAATTAACTTTAATTTCCTTTCTGAATCTCCATTAAATCTAAATTCTATATCAACATCTGCTGGCAAAACTAAAGGACGAGATGTAAGGGAGTGTGGAGCAATTGGAGTCACTATAATGGAAAAAACATCAGGCTGAACAATTGGGCCTCCAGAAGATAAAGAATATGCAGTAGAGCCTGTAGGTGTGCTAATAATAATTCCATCAGATTTGTAATCACTTACATGTTTATGATCAATATATAATGATAATGAAGTTACTCTATAAGATGTTTCATTCTGAACAACAAAGTCATTAATTGCAAAATGAGATTTACTACTATCAGAAATTTGAGCATCTAAAACTAACCTTTCTTGAGTAGTAGATTGGCCATCTTTAATCATATCTAACTTTTCAGTTAGCTCTTTAGGTGTTATCTGAGCAAGAAATCCCAATCCTCCAATGTGAACTCCTAGAACAGGTACAGCAGGGTTGCTAAAGATTCTTACACCAGCAATTAATGTACCATCACCTCCTAAGCATAATAAAAAATCAACATTAGGGGGAGCGCTAGAGTCATAAAAATTAGAATGGTTTGAAGCAACTTCTAGGTGCTCTAAGCTATCAGGTAAAAATAATTTAATATCATTATTTTTTGCCCATAGCACAACTTCATGGACTAACCCAGGAACTTCTTTTTTCCCAGGATTTGCCCAAATAGCAAAACTTTTCGGTTTCATCTTAGTTATCTATTTTTTCTTTTTATGTCTGTCTGCACGTAAACGTTTTTTACGTTTATGTGTGTTCATTTTTCTTTTTTTTCTTTTTTTACCGCAAGGCATCAAGTGCTCCTATTTAATAATCAATTAATTCATCGTTTACAGTTGTCTTCATTAATTTAGAAGGCTTAAAGACAGGAACATATCTCTCTGGCAAATAAACAGGATCTCCAGTCTTTGGATTACGTGCTTTCTTAGGCAACCTATGCTTTACTGCAAATGTTCCAAACCCTCTTAATTCAATTTTTTCATTCTTACTCAATGTCATAATAATTTCTTTGAAAGATGTATTAATAACAGCTTCCACTTCTAGCTTAGTTAATCCCGTTTTCTTTGAAACGCTATCTACTATATCTTGTTTAATCATAATCTTAATTCTCCATCAATTTTTACTTAACAAATAAGGTTAATTTTTGACCAGGGTAGATTCTAGAAGAATTTTTTCTGATACTATTCCATTCTCTAATCTTACTAACCTCTAAACTATGTTTTTCTGCTATACCGCTTAAGGTATCACCAGACTTGACAATATAAACATTTTTACTCGGAGTATCCTTATCTGGTTTAGTGTTTACAAATAAAGATAATTTTTGATTCGGATAAATATTTGAAGTATTTCCCATATTATTCCACTTCCTGATTTCAGCTGCTCTTGTATTATATTTTTCTGCAATATGGCCTAAAGTATCTCCACTTTTTACTTTATAAATAATCTTTTCAGGGTAATTTGAATAAACTCCACCCTTTACTGGAATTTTCAAACGTTGTCCGATTGACAGCTTATTGATATTACTAATATTATTGATGGTCTGTAAATCTGCAACCGACACACGATATTTTGAAGCAATAGATATAAAATTTTCTCCCTTTCTAACACGATGCTCTATTTTTTGTACTGCAAATTTTTGCTCATCAGGTAAAGCATTGAATTTTTTGTAGAAACTATCTTTTTTACCAAATGGTATGTTAAGATTATATGATCCATTTGATGGTGTTGCTGGTTGTCGAAGTTCTGGATTTAAGCGTTGAATAGTACTTCGTTTTGTTCCTGCGGCTTTTGCAAGAACAGTTAAGTCAGCACTTTTTTCAATAACAACTTCATCATATTTAAGAGGATTAGACCTTGGAATCTTAAATCCATACTTTTCTGGATCTCTCAAAATAATTGCTGATGAAAGAAAGTAAGGGATATAGTTCTTAGTATCTTTTGGTAGCGAATAAAGTTGCCAATAATCAGATGTTTCGTGTAATTTTAATGCACGATTGACTCTTCCTGGTCCTGTATTATAAGCTGCTAACACTAAATACCAATCACCAAATTGTTTATACAGGTCTTTAAAATATTTAGCTGCTGCTTTAGTAGATTTTTCAGGGTCTTGGCGTTCGTCAATATACCAATTTCTTTCTAGGCCATATTGCTTACCAGTTAGATACATAAATTGCCATAAACCTACCGCCTTAGCTCTTGATACTGCCTTTGGATCAAGACCAGACTCAATCATTGAGACAACAATTAACTCCTCAGGAAGATCATACTCTTCAAGAATTGGTAACATCATATCTCTATATTGAACATATCTTCTTAGCCAGATATTAAAACCTTTACGCCCCTTACCTTGAAAATATCTAATATAACTTTCAACCTGCGAATTCATTACAAGAGGGATATGTCCTTCTCTATCATCAATAATAGTAAATTTTGTTGTCCCCATTTCTACTGATTCATTCTGATTAGTTATTGATGCAATATCTCGTCGAATTAAATCTGCTGTTAGAAACTGGGTAGAACTACCTATTGTATTCAATCTAGTTGTATAAATCTGAATAAAATCAGATTGAAATTTTTCAAATTCTATTTTATCTAGCTCCTCTCTTACGCCCAATTGTTCAACATCTGATAGTAGATCAAAGATTCTTTTGATATTATAAACAACTTCTACAGTATCTTGATTCACATCTGCAATCACAGCATCTGATAAGAATTGTTTTGCTTCATCTAAAATTGACGAAATACGATTTCCATTTCCTAAAAAAGCTGAATCATTGGTATTCATAAATGGTTTCTTAGATTTTTCAATATTAGAATCTTGCCCCAGGATATAGCCCGAAAGTACGATTAAAATTATATATGATTTAATTAATCTCATTGCGAAGGGAAATTATCTGTAAAGTAATTGAGAATCAAGCTAGTGTTTTTTTATTTTATCGACATAGGTAGTTGAACTATATCCGTCATGAAATTTTAATAATTCTACTCTTCCTCCAGCATCAATAACTTCACGTGATCCTACTACAGTATCTACTGTATAGTCTCCACCTTTTGCTAGAATATCTGGCATAATCATTTTAATTAATTTTAATGGAGTTTGTTCCTTAAAACTAATGACATAATCTACAGATATTAATTCTGAAAGCAATAAAGCTCTGTCCGATAAAGAGTTAATAGGTCTTGATGGTCCTTTAAGATTTCTTACGGACTGATCATTATTAATACCAACAATCAATATATCACCTAGTGATTTTGCTTCAGACAAGTATCTAATGTGCCCTACATGTAGAATATCAAAACATCCATTTGTGAATACAATTTTTTTATTAGATTTTTTATTAGATGTAATAGCATCTATACTGTATTCTAAATGATATTTATGATTATCCATTTCTTAATTTAATAATTTGATCTTTAATACCCATCGTAATCTTATCTCGATCTTCATAGGAACTATTTGTTGTGTTAATTGGATTTCCAAAGACAATAGTTATAATATTCGGATTCTTTGTAAATAACCCCCTATTCCACCATCTGTAAGAGCCAATAATAGCAATAGGTATGATTGGCATTCCTGTTTCAATACCAAATATTGCAGCCCCTTTTTTAAATTCTTGAAGCTTTCCATCTTTTGATCGAGTTCCTTCTGGAAATATAGCTACTGATCTTGGATGTTTTCTCAAGTCAGCTTTTAAATCCTTTAATGAATTTACAGCATCCTTGTTATTTCTTCTATCAACAAGAACGAATCCTGCTACTCTTATAATTTTTCTAAAAATAGGAATTCTATCTAATTCTTTTTTTGCGACAAATACTAAATATTTATTTACTGCAATAAATAATAATGGAATATCTATAAGAGATGCATGATTAGGAGTAAAAATATAGTCTTTATTAATGTCTAAATTTTCTTGGCCTAAAACTTCAAGCTTAACTCCTAAAGTCTTTTGAAGCATCATTCCCCATTGAATACCATAATATTTGAAATTACTTTTCTTTTTAGAAAATAGAATTGAGAACATTGATCTTAAACCATAAAAAAATGTCCATACAAAAAGGTTTAAATAAACCCAGATTTTTTTCAATTATCTTATCTCCGCTAAGCCCAAGTAAGGCTGCAGAGCTACGGGAATTGTTATGGAACCATCTTGATTTTGATGAGTTTCTAATAATGCGGCAAAAATTCTTGGAGTTGCAAGACCTGATCCATTGAGTGTATGCACATAATCTAATTTACCGCTTTCATCTCTGAATCGAATATTTCCTCTTCTAGATTGAAAGTCTTCAAAGTTGCTACAAGAAGATACTTCTAGCCATTTTTCTTCTCCTGGCGCCCAAACTTCCAAGTCAAAACATTTCGCAGCCGAAAAACCTAGGTCTCCAGTGCATAGCTCTATGATTCTATAATCAAGCTCTAATAAATCTAATAATTTTATTGCCTGATTTTTTAAGGATTCGAGTTCTTCGTATGAAGAATCTGGATGTACAAATTTCACCAATTCCACTTTATTAAATTGATGCACTCTTAGTAAGCCTCTAGTATCCTTACCATAAGAACCTGCCTCTCTTCTAAAACATGCAGAGTTAGCTAGGTAGTACTTTGGTATATCAGATAATTCTAAGATTTCATCTTTATGAATATTAGTTAATGGAACCTCTGCTGTAGGTATTAAATATAATTCATCTTTTTCTATATGATACATATCTTCATCAAATTTTGGTAATTGACCTGTCGTTATAGCAGAATTTGGCTTTACTAAGAATGGTGTAAAAAACTCTGTATAATTATAGTTTTTCAAATGAAAATCTATCATGAAGTTGAGTAGTGCTCTTTCAAGAAGTGCTCCCTTGCCTTTATAAAGAGGAAATCCAGCACCAGAAATCTTTGCCCCTGCTTCAAAATCAATTAAATTAAGGTCTTGAGCAATATCAACATGACTTTTTGGTGTAAAATTAATTTCTTTCTTTGATTCACAGTCCTTAAGTAAAGCATTATCTTTTTCAGATTCCCCTGGAGGTACTGAAATGTGAGGAATATTAGGGAGATTTAAAAGCATGCTTTTTAGTTCTTTAGATTTAATACGATGCTCCGCTTCAAGGGTTTTAATAGTATTTGATAATTCTTTTAGCTTAGCGAAAACAGAATCGTCAGTCTTACCTTGAGATTTTAAGATACCAATTTCTTTTGATTGTTGATTTTGATCAGATTGTAAATCATTAAGTTTTTTTGTTAATTCTCTTAAACTTAAATCAGCTGATACAATACCATCTAAGCTAATAGATTTATCTCTTTTTCTAAGGCTTTCTTCAATAGAAGACTGTTGTTCTCTTATATTTTTTATATCAATCATAGACTATAATTTAATTAATTCTTCTAAAATATTAACATTAATCATTTGTATCATAAGATTTTCTTCATCTAAAATTTTAATTTCATATTTTCCAGTATTTGAAATTTTTAATTTGTTAAAATAATAATCTGACATGGGATTGAAATATAAATTTTCTTGTTGAAGATGTATTCCGTCTTTATAAATATCAACCTTAAAATCTTTCTTATCCATATCAATACCATCAGCAAAGCCGTATACAAATACTGGTTCATTTATATAATAGTTTTCGTTCCCTACAAAAAAAGTATAGCTTAAATCTTTCTTTTTAGATACCCAATCTATTGCTTCTTCGACGTAACTATCATCACCCTTTAACAAATACTTATATAGAAATTTATCATTGATGAGGACTGACTTAAAATGATTCTTAGAGTAAAATGTTTTCTTTGGAATATTTTTTAGATCATTTTCATTTACTGAACTTATTCCAAACAAAGGGCCTATTTTTTGAAATGAATTTAATTCTTCTCCACCCGCTTTAAACATTATTAAAGAAGTATTTTCAGAGTATATCTTCTTGATAAAAAGGTTGAACCATCGATCAGAAATAGGCATTTTAGGAAAATTATCAAAAATGACGATATCATATTTTTTGAACCAGAAGTCTTCAAAATTATGTACATGACTATCTATTGTTGGAAAGAAATGATCAAAATTATTATTAATCTTACTTATAATAGCTCTAGAATTATAATTAAGACTGCCACTAATAAGTGCAATATCTAGCTGCTCATTTTTTAATTTTGTGGAAAAAGAATATCTATTATTAGAAATATTCTTTTCTAACTTTAAACTTGAAAGCTTTACATCAAATAAGTTATCAAAATTAATATTATCCTTAATTAAAAATGACTGAAAATAAATATTTTTATTTGAGGATAGCTTCATTTTATCTGACGCAATTAACTTTCCTCCATTAGATAGTGTAATCTGTGTAAGTTCGTCTCCATTCTTATTATTAATTTCAATATCAATGTAAAAAGATTTTTTATCAAATCGATTAGGGTATACAATAACATTCTTTATCGCTACATCTACATAATCTTTTGGATTATCTAATTCGGTTATTTCTGATGAAACAATATCCTTAACATTAGTTTGAATATTAATAGATGAGGTAAATAAGTTTTTAAATACAATTACTATACCAATAGCAATTGTTATTAAAAAAAATAGCGTATATTTATTCTGCATATCTAAAGAACCATTCCTCTAGAATATGCAGAAAAATTAATTCCTATTTTAGCTGTATTATTATTAATTTTTTTTTCTCCTAAAAAAGCAATCATATCTGCGTTATCAGTGCAATATTTCATTGATGGAAAGATTATAGTCTTATCAATTTTTCCTAATTTTTCTCTTAATCTTTGATTTGCAGCAACACCTCCACACACTATAGCCGTATTTATATTCAAATCATCCATAGAATTTTTCATTTTTGCAACGAGGCTATCAACGATTGCTTCTTGGTAGCTTGCAGCAACATCATTTAAATCGTACTCATTTTTATTAATACAATTAATAAGAGATGTTTTAAGTCCGCTAAAACTAAAATTATAAGTCCCATCATTAATAATAGGCCTTGGAAAATCTATTAAATTTCTATTTCCTATTGAAGCTAATTTTTCTATTTCTGGTCCACCTGGATAATTCAATCCTAATGTTTTAGCTCCCTTATCAAAAGCTTCTCCACAAGCATCATCCAAGGTCTCTCCTAATAAAGTATATTCAAATAAATTTTTTACAAGCCATATCTGAGTGTGTCCTCCAGATACAAGTAAATTAATAAAGGGTGGATCTAGTTGATCAAATTCAATGAAAGCTGAATTCAGATGAGCTTCTAAATGATTAATTGGAATAATAGGGATACCAAGACCTTGAGACATGCCTTTAGCAAAAGAAATTCCAGACAATAATGAACCCATCAATCCTGGACCGCTAGTTACAGCAATTGCTTCTAAATCTGAATATTTTAAATTAGAATCATCAAGGACTTTTTGTGTGATTTCAGGTAAATATTTTTCATGTTCTCTTGATGCAATTTCAGGTACAACTCCACCAAATTCTGAATGAATAGATTGCGTCTTTGTGTAACTTGAAATTATTTTTGAATTATTGCATATAGCGACACCTGTTTCATCGCAAGATGTTTCTATTCCAAGTATAATCAATTTATTTCTTTGATAACTAAAATTTCTAAATTATTTGGTGATAAATCTTTCCACTCTAAAATGGAATCAGGAATTTTTACTTCTGGTGAATAAAATTGTTTATCTGGACTCCATGACTTTTCAAAGTTAATTAAAACTTCTATATCTTTTGATCCTATCTTAGCAATTTGATCTAACCCACCAACAATTGTCAAAGAAACTGTAGCTGGATTAACAAAAACATTTATATCATTAGGCTTGTTGATCAATTTAACCGGAATACCAGTTACAATTGTTTCGCTTATAGGTTGAATATTAATAAACCCTTTGACTTTCTTTGGATCGAAATCGACAACTCTATCAGGATTAATAATTAAAAATTCAGACTCTACAGACGATACCAAGTCAACTAAGGTATCTTTTTGAGTTTTTACAAAATCAATAGTATCTACAATTTCTTGAGGACCTCCTATGCTAATTGAGTCTGGAGAAAAAACTTCCCCGACCTGAATATAGCCCGCAGAAGTTGTAACCATTATTTCTGACATAATAGGTACTTTCTTTACTAAATATTGATCGAGATTAATTTTTATATTTCTAGGAGAAATCACTTCAACAAATTCTAAATCTAGAGATGTTGGTAAAACTATTTTCTCAGGGTTATTTTTGTAATACTGATCAAGTTCAAAATTATATTCATCTGCAATACTACTTAAATCTATAACAGCTTTATAATCTTCGTAGAAATTATCAAAAAACCTTAGCCAAATGAATGCTCTTCCAGATCCTTTAAGAGAAACAATTATACTTTCTGGAACTTCTTCCTTATATGTTTTCTGCTCTTGAAGATTTCGTGCAACTAGTGGGATTGATGTTGTAACAGAATAAGTATCTTCACTTTTAATAAAAAACCAAAAAATAAATGCAATAACAAAAGAATATAAAAGTCTTTTGATCTGGTTAGTATTAGTCAACATCAGGCTGATCAAACATTAAGATGACATTCTTATCTTGTTCTTTAACCTCAACAACTAATAAATCGATAGAATCACCTGGTTCAATAGAAGGTAAATAATCTTTCTTCAATTCTTTTGAAATTTTGTCTGCAGGAACAAGACCGACTACATCATCTTCCATGTCAATTACAACTCCTAAGTCATTTATAGCTGCAACTGATCCTTTTAACTTGTCGCCAGAGGAATATTTTCCAACAATGTCAGACCATGGATTATCTGTTAAGTCTTTCATACTTAACAAAATTTTTCTATCCTTATCTGAAATATCTATGACTACAAAATTAATCACATCACCCTCATTGACAAACTCTTTAGGATGTAGAGGATTCTTTGTCCAATGAAAATCTGTATTTCTTATAAAGCCTTCGATATCCTTACCTAAATCTATATAAGATCCAAATTTTGTGACTTTATTGACTGCACCTTCTTTCTTATCTCCAACACTAATAAGTGAAGATATATCATCCCAAGGATCTTTTGTTAATTGCTTGATACCTAAACTTATTTTTTGTTCATTAGCATCAATAAATAAAATTTTTGATTCCAAAGAATCGCCAACTTTGTATTGATCTTGAAGATTTTGAATATTTTTTGTCCATGAAATCTCAGAAATATGAATTAAACCCTCAATACCTTTCTCCAGCTCAATAAATATTCCATAATTCATAATGCTGACAATTTTACCTACAATAGTGTCGCCAATACTGTATTTATCTGGTATCGCTTGCCAAGGATTCTCAACTAACTGCTTTAACCCTAATGAAATTCTAGATGTTTCTTTATTATAATCTATAATTTGAACAGTTATTTCATCACCAATTGATACAATTTCAGATGGATGATTAATTCTACCCCATGAGAAATCAGTAATATGTATCAATCCGTCTACACCCCCTAAATCAACAAAAGCTCCGAAATCAGTTATATTTTTAACTAATCCTTGAAGCTGTGCACCTACTTCTATCTTAGTCATTAACTCTTGGCGCTTTTCATTCAACGACTCTTCTAAAATTGCTTTTCTTGATACAACAAGATTCTTTCTCATCTCATCTACTTTTACAATTTGGAAATCAAATTCTTTACCAATCAAATCATCAAAGTTTTTAATAGGCTGAACATCAGCCTGAGATCCTGGTAAGAAAGCTTGAATAACACCCAGGTCTACAACAAGACCTCCTTTAACGCGCTTAACAATCTTTCCTTGAACAGGTTCTTTACTCTGTTCAAATTCTCTGAGCTCATCCCATCTCTTTATAAAATCTGCTTTATACTTTGATAAAGTAATATTTCCATCAGTATCTTCAAATTTTTCAAGAAATATATCAATATTAGACCCTATCTCGGGCAAATCTTTGTTATTGAATTCTGACCTGCTTATTAATCCCTCAGATTTAAAACCAATATCTACCATTACATCATTGTCACTGATACCAATGACTTTTGCAGATATAATTTGATTTTCTGATATATCATTAAAAGTACCTTGATACTCTTCTAATACATCATCTGCTAATTTTTCGATTTCTACCTGATCTTCTTTACCGGAGATCACTTTAATACCTTCAAATAAATCTTTACTTAAATAATCTTTAATTGTTTTGTTAGAAGATGTTGCCACCTGCTCAGGTTTCTCTTCTGAAGCTGTTTTTTCAACTAATACTTCTTCTACTACTTTTTCTTCTAGTACCGCTTCTTCTACTACTGTCGGCTCTACTACTTCTTGATTTGTGTCTTGTTTAGGTTGGTCGTTCATATTGTTTAGTTTCTTTCAATGTGTTTATAGATTTGATTTACTTGATCATCAATAGTGCATGCTGATGTATCAATTACAATTGCACCTTTTGCTTGTTTCAACGGAGAAAGTTTACGACTACTGTCATACTGGTCTCTATCAGTCAAATCTTGTTTTATTTTGTTAACGTTTAACTCCTCATTTACTCTCTTAAAATCTTCTAATCTTCTTTGCGCTCTAACATCATAATCAGCTGTTAAAAAAAATTTATATTTTGCGTCAGGAAAAACTACTGTTCCAATATCTCTCCCTTCAACAATAAAGTTACCATTCTTAGCGGTATCTTTCTGTATTTTTACCATCTTTTTTCTTACAGCCTTTATTGCGCTAACTTCGCTAACTGCGCTTGTAATTTCTTTGCTTCGAATCATTGTACTAATATCTACATCATCTAAAAGCACTCTAATCTCATTCGCAGATGTGAAGTCTAATTCCAAATTTAAAATATCTAACATTTTAATGACTTGAACTTCAGAACTTATATCTACAGAGTTCTTTCTAAAAAAATAAGTCACAGCTCTGTACATAGCTCCAGTATCTAAATACTGGTATCCTAGCTTACTCGCTAGTCTTTTTGCCGTGGTAGTTTTACCAACTCCAGCAGGTCCGTCAATTGTTATTACCATAAAAATGCTCAGAAAGTTAGTTTTTCTTGCAACAAATGCCAAGATGTTTAAAATCTTATCTTTTTCTTGTTATTTTATCTAAATACTGCTTTTCTTTTTTTGTTAATTCTCTCCATTGGCCTTCTTTTAATTGATCCAATGTAATATTACCAAATTTTTCTCTTTTTAATGCTATTAGATTAAGACCTGAAAACTTAAATATTCTCCTTATTTCATTCTTCTTACCTTGTTTTAAGGTCATTTTTACATGGATAGTATTCTTTATCTTTTCTTGAGAAATAATCTTTGCCCTACCTCTTTCTCCTGAGCCTATAAAAATACCCTTTTCGATTTTTTTAATAATTTTTTCACTAATTAATTCGTCTGTTTTTGCAATATACTCTTTTGGTATTTTATTTTTTGGGTGAGTTAAAAACTGGGATAAATCTCCATCATTAGTGAGTAAAATTATCCCCGTAGTATCTTTATCTAACCTACCTACATGATTAAGAAAAGGCTTTCTAGGTATTAAATCAAAAATTGTCTTTCTACCCATCTCATCACTTCTTGACGAAATAAATCCCTTTGGTTTATATAATATTATTGTGGAAGTACTTGAATTTAGAATAATTTTTTGATCATCTAGTCTTATAGTATCTTTTAACGGATCAATTTCTGCAAAAGGATCCATGACAAGCACGTTATTTACAGTGACCATTGCTAATTGGATTGATTCTTGTGCTTTTCTTCTAGAAATAATTCCCGATGATGAAATGAATTTAAAGAGTTTCATTGATGATTCCATTATCTTCAGAATCTATAATTTCAGAAATCTCACTAATTGTTGGCATTTCAGATAAATTTGTTAGTCCAAAATGTTTTAGGTACTCATCGGTAGTATGGTAAAGTAATGCTTTGCCAAGTGAGTCATCCCTACCACCTATTTTAATTAATTTTTTGTTCAATAAGTTTTTTATAACTCCCTTACAATCTACTCCTCTAATTGATTCAATCTCTATTCTTGATATCGGCTGCTTGTATGCAACAATTGCTAAGACTTCTAAGCTAGCATTTGAGAGCATGAGTTTTTTTGTTGGAATATACTTTGATATAAATGGTTCAAATTCTTTCTTAGTAACGAGCATATACCCTTCACCGACAGCCTTCACTTCAAATGGATTATCAGAATATTTAGTATTTATATCTGCTATAATATCAACTAGTGATGGTATTTCATCCCCATCAAAAACTTTTTCAATATCTGATTGTAGAAGAGGTTCTGATGCAACAAACAATAAAGACTCAATAATTAACTGCTGTTCTTTCATGCCGTAATAATATTTAATTTAATTTCAATGTCTTCAAAAGTATTTTTTTGTTTACAAATCAATTCAGATTCCTTTATCATATCTAATACAGCCAAGAATGTAACAATAATTTCTAATTTACTTTCCAACTTCTTGATAAGACTAGCCAAAGAAATGATTTTCTTACTTTTAAAATTAGAAACAATAAACTGTTTTTGTTCCTGCAATGATATTGTTTCTTTTACAATAGTAAAAGAATTATCATTAGGCGCATTATCTATAGCAGTTTGGAAAATTTTTGATATATCAAATAGGCTTACTTCTTTTAAAAAGTCTGCAGGATTTAATCTTTTCTGAAAAGGTATTTTATCATTAGGCCTGTAAAATAGATCTTTGTTATCTTGATGTATCCCTTTTAATTGGTGTGCAATATTTTTGAAATTTTTATACTGTAATAATTGATCAACTAAGCTAATTCTAGGGTCTTCAATATCCAAACCTTCCTCGTCATGATGTCTTGGTAATAACATTCTAGTTTTTAATCTTAATAATAATGATGCCATAAAAAGAAATTCTCCAGCTATTGAAACATCGAGTTTTTTAGCAGCATTAATTACGTCAATATATTCTGATGTAATTTTAGCAATTGGAATATCATATATATCTATTTTATCTCTTTTAATAAAATATAAGAGTAGGTCAAGTGGTCCTTCAAAATTTTCTAGCTTTACATTAAACACTATCTAAACCATTCCAATAGATTTTTTCACATTTGATAGCGTATCAGATGCGATAACTTCTGCTTTTTTTCTCCCAATCTCCATTAAATCAAATATATCGTCAGGATGATCTAAAAAATGCTGTTTTAAAGTCCTCTGTTCTGAAAAGTATTCCATTATACATTCATATAACTCATTTTTAATACTCATATACTTTAACCCCGGTGTAGCATACCTATCTTTGAGTTCATTTCTTTTTTCATCATTCAGAAACAATGAATACATATTAAAAAGAGGGGTATCAATATCTTTAGGTTCATTAAGACCGGCAGAATCTGTTACAATATTCATGATTTGATTTTTCATATAATCCTCATCACCAAAAATAGGTATAGTATTATCATAAGATTTACTCATTTTTTTACCATCAATACCAAATATTATATGGCTACTTTCATCAATATCAATTTCTGGGATAGTAAATACTTCGCCATGAGTATTATTAAATTTAATAGCAATATCACGAGTCATTTCTAAGTGTTGTTTTTGATCCTTTCCTACAGGTACAATATCAGACTGAAATGCTAAAATATCTGATGCCATCAATACTGGATAAGAAAATAGTCCCATATTAGGTGTCAATCCATTTGCAACCTTATCTTTGTAGGATGTTGATCTCTGCATTAGCCCAACACTCGTAAAATTAGATAAAATCCATGTTAGCTCTGTCACTTCTGGAACATGTGACTGAACCCAAATAGTAGATTTCTTATGATCAAGTCCTAAAGCTAAAAGGTCAGAAAAAGCATTAAAGGTATTTTTTTCTAACTCTTCTTTATTATTAATTGATGTCAGTGAATGATAGTTGGCAATAAAACAAAATAAATCAGAAGAATCTTGGAAATCAATCATCCTCTTAATCATACCAAAATAATTTCCGATATGTAGTAATCCGGAAGGTTGTGCCCCACTTAATATTCTTTTTTTCTTCATTTTAGTTCCTATTTATAAATAAGTAATCTTTCCAACCTGCATTTTCATTTTTTACAAACTGATTAAAGTACATGAATCTATTAGGTTTTTTCGGTTGTTTCATCAATTTCATATTTGCTTCTTTTAGCGATCTACTTCCTTTTTTTGCATTGCAAGGAGAGCAAGCTACAATTAGGTTTTCCCATGTATCTGAACCGCCTTTAAACTTTGGAATGATATGATCCACTGTTAAGTTTGATTTTGATCCACAATACTGACAGCATGAATTATCTCGAAGAAGCAAATTCTTCCTATTTAAAACAACTTCTAAGCTGTTAAATGATACATATGTTTTCAGCTTTACTACACTAGGTACTTTTATTCGTGTTGAAGGCGAATAAATATATTTATCATGACTCATTAAGACGTCAACCTTATTTAAAAAATATAAACATAAAGCACGCTTAGAAGAACATACCGCCAGAGGCAAATAACTAGCATTTAATACAAGAGTAACGCTGTTATTAATGTTTATATTTGGATTATTTTTTTTCATTGTATTTTAATTTATGAAAATAATCATTCACATTTCATAAAAATAACATTAAGATAGTCCGGAGTAAATGTAGGGAATACTAGTGAAAATCTAGAACAGTCCCCGCTACTGTAATTACTGAGATTTAATAATTACCATTCCATGAAAGCTGGGAGAAGGTGTTAAATCGTTAATAGGTATAAGTCAGGAGACCTTATTTACTAAAACAATAAAACTAAACTTCGGAGGAAAGTATAATGAAATATTATATTTTATTATCATCAATACTCATATCTAATCTTTTTTCACAAATTTTAAATGGAACTGTCATTGATACAGGCGGTCAGCCTTTATCGCATGTAATAGTAAGAGAGCTTCATAGTGACAATCAAAATGATAATTGGACTACTACAAATGATAATGGATCTTTTTCCATTGAAGTAAGTGCAGATTCAAAAATTGAATTGAAGAGAATTGGATTTGAGAGTAAGACAATTCAACTAGATATTGATCAATCTAAGGTATTCACTTTAGCAAATGAAAATGTCAATTTAAGAGCAGTTAATGTTTATGGTAAGAGTAACTCAAGATATTTAAAAAATACTAGCTTAAAAAATAACTTAGGTTCATTTTCAAGAAATGGCTCTTTAACTCAACTGCCTTCTCTTGAATTGAGAACCTATGGTGGATATGCAGGCGTAACATCAGCTTCTTTTGATGCAGGATTTGCTCGCCATACAAAAGTACTATTTAATGGCGTAGATTTAACTGATGCTCAAAATGGACAAGTAGATTTATCTTCATTTCCATCTTTTGCCTTGAGTGCAATTAACTACAGATTAAACTCTGGTACTACTTATGGTTCCGGATCAATTGATGGAACATTGGATATCAATACTAAAAATAGTCCAAATAGAATTTTTTATAGTTCAGGTGATTATGGATTTAATCAATACGGCGCAACATATACAATTGGAAGAGAAAAATCAAAACGAACTATAACAGTCGGGAAAACTACTTATGATGGTGATTTTGAGTTTAAAGACTCTGTATCTGGACAAAACAGTAAGAGAGAAAATAATTCAATAGATCAATTCTTCCTTGCAATGAATAGAGAATTTCTTGTAAGAGATGACCTAATAATTAATATAAATTCTTTAACAACCAAAAATACTAGAGGCGCCGCAGGAAGTACTAGCTTTCCATCTGCACTTGCAACAAGAACTGATGAATATGACTTATATTCACTTTCATTTATGAAATTTTTTGCGGATAGTAATCTGAAAGTTTACATGAATCGATCAACTAGTAATCAAGTATATGATGACCCTAATGAATCTTTTCCAGTTTTCAGTGAACATGACCTCGATCAATCTTCATTTGGAGTAGATTTTGCAAAGAAAATCAATACTAACTTAGATTATCGTGTATCTGCAAAACAAAAAGTTGATAGTATTAGTAGCACTGATTTAAGTAATCAAGAACTCAATTCTACCTCAGCTATATTTCTATTAAACTATACCAATAATGAGGAAGACTTTAAGATATCACCATCGACAAGATTTGATAAACAATCTGGAAATGATAAATTAACTTACAATGTCAGCTTTGAATCTGTGGATCAGTTTGCAAAGGGTGATTTATCTTATTTTGACTTTGGATTAGATGCAGGTTCCTCTTTCCAATTTCCAACATTAAATGATTTATACTGGCCAGATGGATTATATAGCTCTGGAAATCCAGATTTAAAACCAGAGGAAAGTGATTACTTTTCTGTTAATATGACAAATAATTCTGTTGTTGGAAAATTTACGGTAACAGCAACAATGAAGGATTATGAAAACTTGATATTGTGGCAACCTAATGAATCATTTAAATATATACCTATAAACGTTTCTTCTGCATCAAGAACAACATATAATATAAATTTCTTAAAAGAGTTTGCAAGTAGTCAGTTACAAATATCATATAATCTTTATGATAGTAAAGACAATGATATGGATAAAAAATTATTATATGTTCCAGATTATTCAGCAAACATATTTCTATCTCATAATTTTAACCAGAGCATGAATATGGTATTCAACTACAAATATAATGGAAAACGTATTTTGCAATATGGATCTGATTGGAGTGATCAGACAGATGGTGATTCTTTTGGCGTACTAGATCTTAGTATATCTAAAGATTTTGATGCATTAAAAGCCAGCCTGATAGTTGATAATCTTCTTGATGAAACATTTGAATCTACATTAGGATACCCTGAACCAGGTAGAAGTATCAAACTTGTAACAGAATACAAAATTTAGTCGTCAAATTCCCAAATAATACCAAAAGATAGGAGGCTATTCATTGGGTTGAATAGTTCAGCATTGCTAATAGAATAGTCTCCATCAATTGGTAATCTATGGAGAGCATTCTTTAATCTAACCGTTAATAAAACATCTGCAATAGATATATTCAAATCTAACCCAATATTATAGCTATCGTTATAATGTATCCTATTATCTGAAACAGGCATATTCCTAAAATAATCAAAATAATAATCGGAATGATTACGGGATAAGTATAACAGCGAAAGCTTGCCTGCAATCCCTAAATTTTCATTTATAAAAGATTGATTAAAATGATAATCCATTTCAATGATATCCGACCTATTTGAACTGATAAGACTATTATAAAAATTATGATAATGCGTTAAATCTATCTTGCTCTTATTTAGCGGTACCGAAATTTTTGTTTTAAGGGAAAGCATATCATCAGAATAGAATTTATAACCAATATTTTCAGGGGAGTCAACATCTTCTAGAGTGAGGTTAGTAATAATATTATTTGCTTGAATATATTTTAAGGTTGAAATCAAAGAAACTTTTTTTTCTAAGGAATAGTTCAAAATTAATGAATCCCAATTTTCTGTTTTTTGATCATTTAAACTATAATCATCAAAAAGAAGTCTTGTTGATTTATTCTTTCTCTCTATCAATAGTTGGACTGTACCAAAAGTAGCGCTATAAGAAATATTAGGGCTTATTTCGTCGCCGATATAATCGATACCATACTTTATATTCCCAATGGGTAGCTTATTTTCATTCGTAAGATGTACTATATTTCTAGTAAACGTTTTCAAAGATATTTCATCTTTATAATAACTGTTGTCAAAGAAAGCTTCGATTGCAATATTTTCATTTTTTAAAGCATTAATATTTAATCTATTTCTTTCTAAATCAATTGCATGATTAATTGGGTATTCGATTATTTCTTTTTCATCAAACTTACTAATATGATTTAATTCAAAATTATAAGTCCAACTATCCTTTATGAAGGTGTCTCCAATTGTTAATGATAAAAAATCAGAGAATTCTTTATTAATAGATGTATCTAGGCCTGACTGATTATCAAAAATAAAAGTGGCATTTTCTCTAAAATATCCAGTAGAAAAGTATAGGTTATGTTGAGAAATTATAGTTTTATAATCAATTTTATAAAACAAACTAAGTGGGGCAGAATCTGCATTTGCAAATTCTGAATAATTACCAAAAAAACTTTTTTTCATAGCTAAAAATTGTAAATCAGAATATTCAGAATGGTTTTTTAATCCAATATTCAACCTATCGAAGCCATAATCACCAAATTCATATCGAAACTTGCTTTTTACGTACATAGAGTCTGATGGCATGTCTTTGAAATCAAAAGATGAAAATTTATTTGTAAAATAGGTTGAAGATCTATCTATAAGTAAATTATCAAATCGTTGATCTTTATCCCAAAGAATCTGATTATTACTTAGTTCAACTCCAAATTGATTTGATATATCATAACTGATGCTTTCTTGAGTAAATAGTAATGATATTGTAAAAATATAGATTGCAGTAAACTTATTTATCACTTTTTACTCATAACATTAACATGTGAATCCATATAATTTATCGAGTGTAGAAGTACTGCTTCTATTGTTTGAGGCTCAACTGGACTTTGCCATTCTTTTCTTCCCTGATAAGACAATATTAAATGTTCTAATTTCAATTTATCTTCATCTGGAAAGCGTTTGACTTTTTTAATATAGTTGTTTACGATATCCCTGGATAAAATAGCATTGCCTACTAATCTTCTCTCGTTTGATTTAGGCATAGAAAATCCCATATTAATTGAATAAAGTTTTCCTATTTGATGTAAGCATGCTCCCGTTAAAAGTAAATCTGTGTCTACCTTATAATGCTTTCCTAGGATTTTAGAAATTTTTATCAAAGATACAGTTTGCTCAATTAAACCACTTTGATAATTATATTGATATGAAATACTAGCTGGATAAACTTGGAATTTCTGTTTGTGATCTGCTAATATTTTTTTTACTAATTGTCTTAAATGTACTTTTGATATTAAATCAATCTCTTTCCCTAGATGCATCCATAGTTGTTTTGCATTTTTTCTAGAACTTGGAATTAAGTCTGACGAACTAAAGCCATATTTTGCATACTTTTCAATAGATGCTCTATTAATATTTTTAATTTTAATAAATGTATTTTCACCATATTTATAGGTTGCACCCTTAATGGCAACAGGATTTCCAATATCAAACTTTTTAGATAAAGATTCTACATTATCCCACAAACGAGCTCGTATTATACCTGATTTATCTTGTAATAATAAATCAAGATAAATGGAACCATCCTTTTTTCTTCTCATTTTTTTTTGCGTGCAAAGATAGAAGCCTTGGAGCTTCATTCCAGAAACTAGATTACTAATAAGGATAGATTTCATCTAAAGATTAACTCTCAGGATGATTACATTTAGAACCTGTGCAGGTAGCAGATAGCTGGTGCACTCTCTTTGTAACTTTAAGATTAAGATCTTTAGCAATTTTATCTTCAATTTGTGATATATTATTATCAAAGAACTCAAAAATTTCTCCACAATCCTCACAAACAATATGATCATGCTGTGGAGTAATTGACTTCTTGTTATGTTCGTATAAAAATTTACCATTATCTAAAACAAGTTTTTTTAAGAGACCATGCTTTACAAATACATCAATTGTTCTATAAAGAGTTGCTCGGGAAACATTAATTTTTTTCTTAACTAAAGAAGAAAGAATAGTATCAATATCTCTATGTTTATTAGTAGCAGAGAGTTCATCCCAAATATCTAAACGCTGCTTAGTTGCTCTTAAGCCTTCAGCTTTTAAGACTGACTCAACCTCAATATGAAATCTGCATGGTATTAAATTTTCCATTATTCAAATTAACTAATCTATTTTTTTTAGTCTAGCATATTTAACAATAAGCTTTTTTCTCAATCCGCCATCAAACTCAACACCAACTTTTTGATTCTCGCCCGTTCCATTTAATACTAAAATAGTACCAACACCAAAAAGGTTGTGTTGCACTTGATCACCTACTTTAAAATCATCAAACTCCGTTACAGTTCTTGATATTTGAATTGTTTTCTTTCCACCAGAACGTATAACTTTTTTAGTATAAACTGTTTTGTAAGGTTTTAGTTTTACAACATCTTTATTAATCTCATTTAAAAATTCTGATTGTACAAAAGATGATGTATTTAACGCGCCAAATTTTCTTCTATATTGTGCATTAAGCAAATATACTCTTTCCATTGCCCTTGTAACTGCAACATAAAATAATCGTCTTTCTTCCTCAATTTGATCGGAATCATCATCCATACGAATTAAAGGAAACAAACCTTGTTCTAGCCCTGAAACAAATACTGTAGAAAACTCTAGTCCTTTTGCTGCATGAATAGTCATAAGTGTTACGGAATTTTTTTTATCATCCCAATCATCTAAATCTGTATAAAGGGATATTTCTTGTAAAAAATCTTTGAGGTTACCACTTGAGTTTTCTGCAAAGCGGTCAATACTTAATTTGAGCTCTTGGATATTATCATAACGATCTTGCTCTGCGGGATTATTTTTATAATAATTTTCGATATTAAACTCTTCTAATAGGACACGTAATAATTCTTTACAGTCTAATGTTTCAAGTAAATCATGAAATTTACTGATTGATGAATGGAAGCTCTCGATTGAATCTTGTTGTTTCCCTCGGAGTTTTATATCTCTGCAAAACTTTAGACTATCAAAAAGTGATATATTTTTTTCTAGCGCAAGGTCTTTAAATAAAGTAATAGATTTTTCTCCTATTCCTCGAACAGGAAAATTAATAATTCTTTTTAAGGCAATATCGTCATTCGGATTACAAACTACAGTTAAATAGGCTAGTACATCCTTCACTTCTTTTCTATCATAAAACTTAGTACCGCCTACAATATTATAGGGAAGTCCCTCTTTCATCATAGTTTGCTCTATCATTCTTGACTGTGCGTTTGTTCGATATAATACAGCAAAATCTTTGAATGTATTTTTATTAATCTTTATTTCTGATTTGATAGAATCACATATTGCATTTGCTTCATCTTCGTCACTGCTAGTAGAAATAAGTGAAATTTTATCTCCTAACCCTTTTGTAGCAACCAATTTTTTTTCTGCTCTATTTGTGTTATTGGAAACAACAGACCATGCACCATCAAGAATACGCTGAGTGGATCTATAATTCTTTTCTAATTTCACTTCCACTGCTCCAGGGAAAGTATCCTTAAAATTAGTTAAAATATTATCAATATTTGCTCCTCTCCATCCATAAATAGATTGATCGTCATCCCCAACAACTGTGATATTTTTATGCTCACCTCCCAATAAACTAATGAGCTCAAATTGCGGTGAATTAGTGTCTTGAAATTCGTCAACTAATATATATTTCCATGCCTGTTGATATTTTTTTAATAAGGTAGGGCTATGTTTAAATAATTTAATTGGCATGCTAATTAAATCATTAAAATCTACTGCATTATTTGATAATAATAATTCTGAATATCGCTTATATACTTCTGCAATTTTTTCATCTTCAAAGCTATTGGTTTTTGATTCTACTTCTTCTACTGACATTGATGCATTTTTAAACTTATCAAGTTGAGATCGAAGAAAATTAATATTTAACTCTTTGAATTCTTCAATATTTAATTGCTCTACCACTTCTTTCAATAAAGCTTTTTGATCGGCAACATCATAAATAGTAAAATCGCTATTATATTTTTCATGTAAATAATTAATATGCATTCTGAGAATTCTGGCTCCGATAGAGTGAAATGTACCTACATTTACACCATCACAATTAATACTATCTTTAATTCGTTCTTTCATTTCAGAGGCAGCTTTATTTGTAAATGTCAAAGCTAGAATTTCATTAGGCTTATAAATCTCATCTTTAATTAAGTGCCAAATCTTATATGTTAACACTCGCGTTTTTCCACTACCTGCTCCTGCAAATACTAGTACAGGATGTTTAACAGTTTTTACAGCTTTCAGCTGCTGAGTATTTAAATCAGTTAAATTCATCGATTTTCTCTTTTGTATTTTTTGTATAACCTTTTTGCTTCTAAATGATCTTTCTGATTTGTTGTAAAGACATGTGAACCATCCCCTTGTGCTACAAAATATAAATAATTTGTCTCAGACGGATATAGTGCCGCCCTAATTGATTCAAATCCAGGATTATTAATTGGACCTGGAGGTAATCCATAGTTTAAATAGGTGTTATATGGAGAAACGCGTTTTAAATCTCTTATGCTTAATGCTTTAGGTGCACCTGGTAATAAATACTGTATAGTTGGATCTGCTTGTAATTTCATTCTTTTCTTTAGTCGATTATGATAGACTGAAGATATTGTTGCTCTTTCATGGTCAAGTAAGGCTTCCCCTTCGATAATCGACGCTAAAGTTACAACCTCATGTACTGTAAATCCAAGTTCATTTGTACGATCTATGAATGTTTTATCAAAATTGTTCCAAAACTCATT
>CENP01046753.1_pt1 | contig 47173 bp, 39 predicted proteins | sample 361281 | NCBI WGS metagenome assembly CENP01 (sample SAMEA2591122, study PRJEB7988) | marine metagenome | biome: marine biome (ENVO:00000447); feature: deep chlorophyll maximum layer (ENVO:xxxxxxxx); material: saline water (ENVO:00002010), including plankton (ENVO:xxxxxxxx) | depth 70 m
GTCCCTGGTTCGAGCCCAGGTGGGACCACCCTTAAAACCCCTCTTCTCGAGGGGTTTTTTTGATTGAAAATACTTATCTTAGCAAGCCAACTAAAAGTAAAAAAATGAAAAAAATATTATTAATTTGTGCGCTATTTTTAATAGCTTCCTGCCAGCAAAAATCAACAATGGATCCAAACATTAACCCATTTTTTCAAGAATGGTCAACCTCTTTCGAGGTACCACCATTTCTAGACATTAAAGACGAGCACTATATGCCCGCCTTTGAAAAAGGGATGACAGAAAACCTAGCGGAGATTGATTCAATTGTGAATAATACCGAAGAGCCAACTTTTGAAAACACCATTGAAGCGCTTGAAAGAACAGGGACACTCTTAACAAAAGTGCAACGCGTTTTTTCCAATTTGGCCAGCTCAAACACCAATCCACAACTTCAGGAATTACAAAGAGAGTTAAGCCCATTGCTTTCAGCACATTACGACAAAATTACTTTGAACCAAGATCTTTTCGATCGGATTGACCAAGTATGGAAATCAAAAGACGACGCAGGGCTTACAAAAGAGCAAGAAAAACTTTTAAAGGACACTCGTAAGCTTTTTGTTAGAAGCGGTGCTTTAATGAATGAAGCGCAAAAACAAAAAATATCAGAATTAAATTCTAAAATTTCAGAATTGTCAACAGCATTTGGACAAAACTTGCTTGCTGAAACAAATGGATTTGAGATGATTTTAGACAAAGAAGATTTAGAAGGCCTTTCTGAAGGGGTTGTTTCAGCAGCATCTGAAGCTGCATCAAAAAAAATGGAAGAGACGGATTCTGATGAAGCAAAAAGCAAATACGAAAATAAATACGTGTTCACACCACACAGAAGCAGTATGTATCCTTTTTTAACGGAGTCAACGCGCAGAGATCTAAGGGAAATACTTTATAAATCCTATGTGATGCGAGGCGATAACAACAATGAGTTTGACAATAAAAAGGTTGCTGCTCAAATTGCAAAATTAAGAGCCGAGCGAGCCAAAATAATGGGCTATAAAACGCATGCGCACTTTATACTTGAAGAAAATATGCTTAAGGCACCAGAAGAGGTGTATGACTTGTTGCTTCAACTATGGAGGCCAGCCTTGAAAAGAGCTAAAGTAGAAGTTGCCGATATGCAGGCCGTTGCTAATGCTGAAGGACAGGACTTCAAAGTGGCTGCATGGGACTGGTGGCATTATTCTGAAAAAGTTAGAAAAGAAAAATATGATTTAGATGAAGCAGCAATAAAGCCGTATTTATCTCTAGACAATGTTATCCAAGGGGTATTTAACACTACAAATAAGTTGTGGGGGTTGAATTTTAGAGAGATTTTTGATATCGACTTATACCATCCCGACGCACGTGTTTGGGAGGTAACAGACAAAGACGGAAGTCATTTGGCAATTTTTATTGGAGACTACTTTACTAGATCTAATAAAAGAGGGGGTGCTTGGATGAGTAGCTTTAAGGGTCAGTCTAATTTAGACGGAAGAGAACGACCAATTGTTGTCAATGTTTGCAACTTCCCTGCGCCTGTGGGCGATAACCCGTCTCTACTCAGCTTTGATAATGTCGTAACACTGTTTCATGAGTTTGGGCATGCTATGCACGGGACCCTAACAGACGTTACCTATGCAAGTATGGCAGGAACTTCAGGACCTAGAGACTTTATTGAATTGCCTTCACAGCTATTAGAGCACTGGGCCAGTGAACCTGAGGTATTAAAGTCTTTTGCTACACATTACGAAACAGGAGAGACAATTCCAGATGAGCTTATTGAAAAGCTATTAAAAGCCTCTAAGTTCAACCAAGGCTTTATAAACACAGAGTATTTGGCTGCTGCGCTTTTAGACATGGACTGGCATACTATTTCTGCAAAAGAATCAATGAAAGACGCAAATAGCTTTGAGCAAAAATCTCTTAGCGAAATTGGATTAATTGAAGAAATTGCAGCGAGATACAGAACCACATATTTTGCGCATATATTTTCTGGAGGATACTCTTCAGGTTACTATAGCTATGTTCACGCTGCTGTTTTAGATTCTGATGGTTTCGAAGCATTTAAGGAGGCTGGAGACGTTTTTGATCCTGAGCTTTCATCAAAATTGAGAAAACATATTTATGAAAAAGGCTCTACAGAAGAGGCTATGGATCTTTATGTTAATTTCCGTGGCCGTAAACCCATTATAGCTCCACTTTTAAAGGTAAGAGGGCTTGATGGTTCCTCTGATTAAAAGCTGTATTTATGAGAATTTTTAAAACAATACTTTACTTTGTGTTGTTTTTCTCTTGTTTACATTCAAGCGCTCACAATCCAGAAGATTTTGTAATTTCCGAAATTGAGCGAGGACATTTAACTTTTGAAAATGAGACTATTGCCGCCGAATATGGCGCTGCACTTAAAAGACAAAGAATAAGGAGGCTCGCAGCTATGCCTTGGCTAAAAAAAATATACATTTTTATTAAGGCAGGATTTGAACACATCATCCCCCAAGGCTTAGACCACATACTTTTCGTGCTTGGTTTATTTTTCTCAAGCATAAAATTTCGACCCTTGATAATACAGGTTACAGCATTTACCTTGGCCCATAGCATTACCTTAGCATTGGCCGCAGCAGGCCTAGTTCAGGTTCAATCATATATAGTTGAGCCGATAATAGCTTTGTCAATTGTTTGGGTTGCTGTAGAAAACATAGTTTTTAAAAAGACAACAAAATGGAGGCCCTTGATAGTTTTTAGTTTTGGCTTGCTTCATGGTCTTGGATTTGCTGCTTTACTTACACAGTACGGACTGCCAAAAGATAACTTCATTTCTTTGTTAATGGCTTTCAACGTAGGGGTTGAGCTTGGACAACTTACAGTTTTGTTAATTGCGTTTTTGACGATAAGGACAATTTTAAAAGGCACAAATAACAAAAACTTTCTTAAGGTTCCAGCATCTATTTTGATAGGAGCGGCTGGGATTTTTTGGTTTTTTGAAGCAATAGCCTAAACTAATTACCTCAAGAGTAAAGAAACCTCTAAGTCAATATTGTCTAAAATTAATCGGTCCCCTAGGTTTTCAAAAAAGCTTCCCGAACCATACCTTACATTAAATTTTGACCTATCAAATGTAAGTTTCGCACCTGCAGAGTTGTTTTCTCCTAAATTGAGAGAGAAGCTAACTTCTTGTGATATTCCTTTTATGGTTAGTGTTCCTAACATATCAAAGCTACTAGGGCCATTCTTTTTACCAGAGTTAATAGTTAGGCTTGATGTAGGAAAAGATTCGACTGAAAAAAAATCATCAGAATTTAGATGGCCTTCTAATGATTTTTTCCCGCGGCCTTCAAGGTCATCTACACTAAGGCTTGTCATATCAACAACAAAAACACCAGACTCAATTACATTGTTTTTTATCGTAATATTTCCTGTTTTGAACTTAAGACTGCCAAAGTGGCTTTTTCCGGAGATTTGTGATCCTGTCCATTTTATACTGCTCGCATTAACGTCTACTTTTTGCTGCCCAAAAATAAAGGAGCAACTAAAAAGGAATAAAAATAAGCTAAGTTTTTTCATGATTTTTATTTTATTTTAGATACAAAATCGTGCCAAATAAAACTTAGTCTTCCAGCCTAATGTCATAATGAAAAATTTTTCCAAGTACATACAATACTACAAATCTATTGCAGCAATTACTTTAGGGCTTATGTATATAGCAGTGGGAATAAAGCATTTTACAGATCCAGAGATCTTTATTGCGATAACCCCTCCTTTTGTTTATTTTAAAGAAGCGGCCGTTTATTTTACTGGGATCATCGAAATTATAGGCGGCGCTCTTTTGCTGACAAAAAAATATAGAAGAAATGGAGGAGTGTTGATTATAATTTTGCTTCTGCTTGTTTTTCCTGCAAATATTTATTTAGTTTTTTCACAAGAGGCTCAAGCGGCATTTCAAGGAACAAGATCTGATGCACTAATCAGGCTTCCCTTTCAAATACCTTTAATTTTTATCGCCTATTGGCATTCTAAAAAAAAAACAAGTAGATGGCTAGAGTTATTTTGTATTCTTTCTTTTCCTCCAACTATAATATACTTTTTAAATTTATAGCTTAGTCTTTTGCCTCCCAAATATTATTTTCCCCATTAATATCCGGGTATTCAAAATCAGGATCTAAAACAACTTTTTTAATTTTCTCATTATAATTGACTGCAAAGGACCACTCAGGCCCTTTCTTCCATATTTCTACAGGAAGTTTTTTCCTATTTACAAGCCCACTTTCAGTAGTAATTTCAATAACTACAGGCATAGGAACTTCTTTCATGTTTGCAATAGTAATGACAGCGCCATTTTCAGCAGAGCCACTGGGATAAGACACATCAGTTATAGATTGGTCTAAAGACCAGCTATTGTAGACCCACGACCTCCAAAACCAAGAAAGATCTTCTCCAGAAACATCTTCTATTGTTCTAAAAAAGTCATAAGGCGTGGGGTGTTTATAGGCCCATCTTTCAATATATTGTTTGAACGCATCATCAAACATTTCTTCTCCCAGAATACTGTTTCTTAACAAACCTAAAACCATCGCCGTTTTATAGTATTGAACACCCATATTACGTTCTACAAGATTGTCAGGATAAGTTATTAATGGCTCTATATCGCTAGAGGCTAAGTATTTGCCAAACATTCGCATGCGCGGTTTTCTTGACCGATATTCACCATCGTTAAACTTTTCGGTACTGAGGTAATTTACTAAAGTGTTAAATCCTTCATCCATCCAGCCATAAAGCCTTTCGTTTGTCCCTACAATCATAGGAAACCAATTATGACCTATTTCGTGATCTGTTACTCCCCAAAGCCTACTCCCTTTTGATTGATAGCTGCAAAAAGAAATTCCTGGGTATTCAATTCCAAGTACGTTGCTAGCTACATTTATTGCATAAGGATAGGGGTATTCAAACCAATCTTCTGAGTAATATTCAACAGAAGCTTTGGTATATTCTGTGGATCGCTCCCAGCCATTGTCTCCAATACTCTCAACGGGATATGCAGAAACAGCTGTAGATTTTTTACCACTTGGCAAGTTTATTTTAGCAGCATCTATAACAAATGCAGAAGAAGAGGCCCAAGAGACATCTCGGGTGTTCTCCATTTTAAATCGCCAAGTCAACATTTCTTTATTTTGTGGTCTAGACAGTGGGTCATTTACTTCTTCAGCAGACCTAATTATAACAGTGTCATCGCTGCTTTCCGCTAAAACCCATCGATCGAGCTGTTCCAGCGTATATGTTTCTAGGGGGTTTAATAGTTCTCCAGAGCAAACGACAATTTGATTAGATGGAACAGTGATATTAACATTGAAATCCCCGTACTCAAGATAAAACTCTCCTTGTCCTAAATAGGGAAGATTGTCCCAACCTTTTACATCATCATAAACACACATTCTAGGATACCATTGCGCCACAGAGTATATCTTCCCGTTCTTGGTTTCAAGGATACCCGTTCTGTCAGACCCATAGTTTGGGGAAATAAATGAGAAGTCAATTTTTAATGAGACAGCCCCTCCTTTTGCTTCTAAACTCTCAGGAAGATCTACCCTCATTCTTGTGTCGTTAATTATATATTTAGCATCAGAAATTTTTTTATTCCTTCCTTTTCCTGTAATAAGTTGAACAGCAGAAATTTTAAATCCAGCATCAAAAAACTGCCCCTTTGTTCCATTTCTACTACCCTCAAGAGGAATTAACGCATTACCTCTTGATTCCGTTATAAATAGGTTTTGATCAAGGTGAAGCCAAAGAAAATCAAGCTTGTCTGGGCTATTGTTAGTGTATTTGATGATCTCTTTTCCCATCACGATATTTGACAAGGTGTCAAGTTCCACATCAATTATATAGTCCGCCTTATTTTGCCAGTAGGCATATCCAGGCTTTCCTGAAACAGACCGGGTTTCAGAGCCGGAATATAAATAGAAGTCTCCATCAAAAGCCTTCAACCTGTCATATGTTGAAATAGTGTCCTGTTGACCAAAAATAGTGAGACAGAAAAAAAACGTTAGCAATATGTTCTGCATTAATTTCATAATTATTTTTCAAAAATTAAACAATATCTGTGCCTTAAATATAAGTGCAAATATTTCAAGCTTGTAAATATTTTCAAATAAAAACCCCCCCAAATCTGGGGGGGTTCTTTCTATTAACTAAAACTTGATTTAGTCCAGCACAATTGGAGCACCGGCCTCCTCCAAGATTTTCCCCACTTTGTCCACTTTTGACAAGTAGTCGCTTATTTCAGGCTCTAGCCTGTCAAGCATTTTTTTCGCAATACCATAGCTTCGCATGTGAAGAGCAGTTGGCCCATAAGAATTCGAATACCAACCCCCTCTTGCACTCCAAAGCCTATCATAAATTGTAAGGTTGTCCTTTTCCCCAACCTCTTTTTTTGATTCACTACCACCAATTTTTCTTTCCAGTTTGTTCTTTGTTTCAACAAGATCAAAAACAAGTTTACTGGATTCATTAATATCATTTTTTAGACCCATTAATACGGATTGATACGTATCAACCCTGTCTGATGCTTTTTCTATCTTATGCTTAAGTAGTTCAACCTTTGTGAATGTCTCAGCGAGTTTTTTATAATAATCACTATGCTGATCACCCAAAGGGTTTTGTAGCGTTCCTTTTCTGATTTTTTCCACTTCTAGCTCCACAGGGCCAGCAACCTTAGAGACAACTCCATTAATTCTTGTATACAAAAATAAATCATATTTTCCTTCTTTAGCCTGCGTGTAAACTCCGCTAGAGTAACGAGACTTAGACCCGCTTTTCACAGTAGTAGGAATAGAGCTTGATAAGGACCAATTAACATTATTGATTCCTTTTTTTAACGAATTTGAAATTTTAGAAACAACCTCTCCATTTTTGTTTTTAATAATTAGAATTGACTGGTTTTTTTGCTCACTCATTTCATTATCAAGAGCTTCCCAGCCAATAAAATCAGTATTTTCTTTTTCAGTTTTATTTCTTTTTTGCTTTAAGCTTTTAGGAGCATCTTTGATGTAAAACTTAATATTAGCACCATATGCAGGATTTTTAGCGTAATATGTTTGCCCACCATCACTACTTGTGCCTCCGTAGATTTGGTTGTATTGTAGCGCTTTTCTTGGCTTGAAAATATGCCCATCTTTTTCCATAAGCTCATTATCAAGATCTCGTAAAGCACTATAATCATCTAGCACATAAAAACTTCTTCCAAAAGTTGCAAGCACAAGGTCGTTTTCCCTTTTTTGAATAGCAAGGTCACGGACTGAAATTGTAGGCAGACCAGTTGAAAACTTATCCCAGCTTTTGCCTTTGTTTAGACTTATATATACGCCATACTCCGTTCCTAAGAACAGTAAATTGGGATTTACATGATCCTGAACGATTCTCCAAAGCAATGTTCCCTCAGGAAGTCCTTTGGTAATCGACTTCCAGCTTTTACCGCCGTCTTCTGTCATAAAAAGGTAGGGCTTGTAATCTCCAAACTTGTGATTATCTAAAACAACGTAAGCAGTGTTTTTATCATGAAGATCTGCCTTGATATCATTAACAAAAGCGCTTTCAGGTGTATCGGGCAATTTGTCTACAGTTAGTTTCGTCCAATTTTTACCACCATCTTTAGTATGCTGAATGATTCCATCATCAGTGCCAACATACAAGACATTTTCGTCTAGTGCTGACTCAGAAAGGGAGGTGATGGTATTATAAGTTGACATTGCATATACATCCCAAGCATTGTCAAAGCTATGCATTCCACCCATAATTGGAAGAGAAAATCTTTCTTCATTTTTGGTTAAATCACCTGAGACGGCACTCCAGCTGTCTCCTCTATTTTCAGAGACCCAAACTCTTTGAGATCCAAAATATATTTTTTGAGGATTATGGTGGCTTACTAAAATTGGCGCATCCCAATTGAATCTTTCATAAGGCTCGTCTAAATCCTCTTGAGGCCTAATATTAACAACTTCACGATTTGTCATATCAATTCTATGAATAAAACCCTCTTGTGATTGAGCATAAATGATATCAGGATTTCCTGGCTCAGTAGCAGGCTGATGACCGTCACCTCCCAACACTACATACCAATCCCCGTTTGAAATACCATTATTTTTAAAAGTTCTAGAGGGGCCGCCCTGAGTATTATTGTCTTGGGTGCCGCCATAAATATTGTAGAAAGGCTCAGCATCATCGACAGCAAGTTTGTAAAACTGAGTAAGAGGAAGGTTTGCAACAAATTTCCAAGATTTTGAGTTGTCAAACGATTCATAGACACCACCATCTGTTCCAATCAGCATGTAGTTTGGATCATCTGCTTTGAAAGTAAGGGAGTGGTTGTCAGAGTGTTTTTTTCTTTCCCTCATGGTGTAAAACTCTTTTCCACCATTTTCAGAAACAAGCACACGTACATTCATTAAATAAATCTTGTCAAAGACATGAGGTGACGCAACAAGTTCTTGATAATAATGGGGGCCCGTTCCGCCAGAAACAGTTTCAGACATTTTTTTCCAGCTTCCACCACTGTCAACAGACTTGTAAACCGCTCCTTCTCTTCTGTCTAGCTCAATGGCTGCATACAAAACATTTGGTTTCATAGGAGAAATTGCTAAACCAATTTTTCCCATATTTGAACCAGGAAGACCATTGTTTAGTTTTTTCCAACTTTCACCTCCGTCAACAGTTTTATAAAGTGCAGTTCCAGGGCCGCCACCCATTAATGCAGCTACATTTCTGTGTCTTTGCCAGCTAGCCAAATATAAAACGTTTGGGTTTTCAGGATTAATAACTAGATCGGTAACCCCAGTCCATTCATTTATCTCTAGCTTATTCTCCCATGTTTTTCCTCCGTCAACAGATTTGAAGAGGCCACGATCGCCTCCAGAGCTCCATAAAGGACCCTGTGCAGCAACCCAAATTACGTCGGAATTATTTGGGTGAACAATTATTTTTGAAATATGCTCAGAATTTTTAAGCCCCATGTTTTTCCAGCTTTTTCCAGCATCTGAACTGTGGTAAACCCCATGTCCGATTCCAACATGTCTACCGCCAACATTTTCACCAGTACCTAACCAAATTGAGCTATTATTACTAGGATCAATCGCAATACATCCTGTAGAGTAAAAAGGCATGTTGTCTGCAATTGGGTTCCAGGTTGTTCCAGCATTTTCAGTTTTCCAAACTCCACCAGAACCAACGGCAACATACCATACGTTTTCATTTGTTTCGTCAATTGCAATATCAGCAATCCTTCCAGACATAAATGCGGGACCAACACTTCTAAACTTGAAGCTTTTCAATGCAGAAGCAATTGGATTTTTATCTTTCTTCTTTGCTTTTTTCTTCTGCGAATTACCATCAACAGTAGAGAAGAGTATCGCACAAGAAACTAATAATAGTTTCAAATATTTCATAACAATTTTCGTATAGTTAGGTCCACGCAAACAAAGCGTATTGACGCTTATGCGGTCTGCAAAGATAATAAATTTTTTAAAATGTCCCTATCTGATGCTAAAGGAGAGCCCAGTGTTTATCGTGTTGAAGTCTTGAATGCTGTAGTCAACAAAGAATTTTAATAATGGAAAATTTAAGGACAAACCTATGTTTTTTCTTAAGTAATTCATTTTACTACTCATGTCAATTGGGTCAACAACATCGAGTTCGATCGGGATGTTTCCCGGATTTATAAAATAGTTAATGTTGTAAGTTCCGTTTACTTTGAAAGAGCTCTTGCTTAAAACTTGGGAGACAGAAGCATAGAGGCTTACAACTTTTAAGTCAGCAGAACCGATTAACCCAAAAGTAGAGCTGGAAAGGTCTAAATCAATAGACTGGTTATCTCCTGAAATTTGTGAGCTTTCAGCCAAGGGGTAATCTCCTACCATTTTTGCGGTGGACAATAGAACAGAAAGATTAAATGGTGTTACTTTGGAAAGCCTAAAGTATTGGCTAATGCTATGTTTCAGCCCAACTCCAAAGGACGTAAATTCAGCCCCCTTGAATGAAACCTTTGGCATATATCTAACAATAATTTCAGACTTGAATGGTAGTCCAAGCGCAGCCTGAACGTTAGGCAAAACAAGCCTTTCAGAACTTAGTATTGAGCTGTATCCATCAGGAGATTGAAATGAGGTACTGAGGCTAGCACCTTGTTCCTCGGAAAAGAAATTCACAATATATTCCGAGTTGGATTCATCTCCAAATATTGTAGGGCTTGTAGGACTGTTGGCAACAATACCTTCAAAACCAGAGGTCGAGAATACTTTATGGCCTTCTGGAATTAGTATACCAGAAGCAAAAAAGGTAATATCAAATCCAAGTTTTTTATGAGTTTTTGCTGATCTAGCCCAGCCCTCATTCATGGATATTTGCATGGACCTAAATAGCGGATTAAAATAATTATTTGCAAGCAGATCTTTGTCATTTTCAGAAGCTAGTATAAAGTTCTCAACTCCAGAAAGGCCTTGGGAAATCGCCAAGTTTGTGCCTAGAAAAAGCAGTAGGATTGTTTTTTTCATTTTAAGATTAGTTTTCTTGAAATTGAAGGAAAAAGATTCAGAGCATTTTCGTAATATATTTTTTTAAGTACTTCGTCTGGCAATCCCAAACCATACATTTTCCAAAAAGCATGTCTTTTTCTAAAATAATTAAAATACTCATCATTAGTTTCTAGAACTCGAAAGTATAGGTAATACTCCTCTTTTTTATAAGTATCCTTTCCAAACATAATTCTATCTTGGTACTTGATCATAAACTTTCTTGCTGCAATAGGTTGCCTGCCTAGCTCAGCAATCACAGCACCAAATTCTGTCACAACATTTGGGTGTTCATCAAGATGTCTGCCAAGCCTATCTAAATCGTGCGCAAGCCAGCCTAGGTGCGCATTAATAAATGTCGTATTAGGATGCCTTTTAAACATTCTGTGTTGCTCTCCAATGATGTCTTCAAAAGGGGGTATAAAATCCGACTCCCCATAAAATCTATTTGGCTTTTCCTTGAGCTCATACCACCTTTCATTTTTTTCATCTTTAGGTTGCCAAAACGGAAATGGGTCAGCTGAATGAATTAATACCGGTATACCTAATTCTCCGCAAACATCCCATATAGGTCCTAGTCTAGGATCATCAACTGCAACGCGGTTTCCCTTAGAATCTTTATTTGTTAACCCAAGAGACTTGTATACTTTTAAACCTATAGCTCCTTTTGCTACCGCATCACGAATAATATTTACTTGCGTCTCTACATCTTTTTCATTGTCAACAGAGTTAAAATCAACATTAACAAACAAACCTATTCTGCCTGGTTGATTTTCAGCAATATTTTTTAAAGATTCATTTAGGTATAAGTCTTTGGCTGCTTGTGGTCCAAATCCAGAGCCACTAAGATTAACAATATATGCCATGTTTAGCTCATCCATTTCCCCAACAAGCTTGTCTAAATCTCTGACTGGCGTGTCCCACAAATGACTATGCACATCGACAAAAGGAAACTTTGCTTTTTTGGTTATATTTTGTTCAATAACAAGAGAGGAAGCAGGCTCATACTCTTCAAAGCTCATGATATTTTGTCTGTGCTGAATGATGCCAATAGAATAGTACACGGCGCCAGCAAAGACAGCGAGAATAAAAAGACTCTTGAAAAGGTTTTTAAAACTTATCATCTACTCTATTGGAATCGATACAATCGTTTTATCCCACTTTAAGTTTAAGCTAATACCAGAGGAATCTTGACTAAAATCAATGGTAAATTGTTCAAGTTCAGGCCTTAACAATTTAGGCTTCACTGATGTTTTTAGCACGGTTGTTTTTTTGTCTGGCTGAGAAACGGCAAAAAACACATCATTTTTTGAGCTTAGCGCAACACCCCAAATATCTTCGTAAGGAAATGTGTACATGCCGTATTTTCCTGCAACGAGTTCTTGATCGCCGAATTGTATGTTTTTGTTTGTTTCAAAAGTCGTGTTTGCATTAGCCCCAGTTCTCCAGTATTTCCCGTAAGGAACAAGCGCCCCGTCTTTTTCCTCCCCAAAAATTAATCTTCCTTTTTTATAAGGCCTGTGATATTCAACTTGTAAGCTTAAGCCATCTGCCTCAAAGTTAGCTTCTCCTTTTGGGCTCACAGGAAATAGTATCATGTAAGCAATATAAACTACTGCTACAGCAAGTAATCCGCCAATTATTTTTAAAATATTTTTTATCATCGTATTGTTTTAATTATTAAGAGTTTTAAATCTGTTCAGATATTTTCCAATCATATCATATTCAATATTTACGAGATCCCCAATTTTCAAAGCCTGAAAGTTTGTGTTTTCATAAGTGTAGGGAATAATAGCAACAGAAAAACGGTTTGCATCAATATTAAAAACCGTTAAGCTGATTCCATTAATGCAAACAGAGCCTTTATCTATGAGTAGCGCTTCAAATTTTTGGTTAAACTCAAATTCAAAAATCCAACTACCGTTTTCATCTTTAACAGAAACACATTTGGCCGTATCATCAACATGGCCTTGAACCATGTGACCATCTAACCTTCCACCCATTTTCATTGCTCTTTCAATATTGATCGCATCACCTTTTTTGAGAGCTCCTAATGAGGACTTCTCTAAGGTTTCTTTAATGGCAACTACTTTATGACCATGATCATTACAATTTGTTACTGTCAAACAAACACCATTGTGAGATACACTCTGGTCAACTTTTAAGTCCTTGCTAATATTACATTCAATTCCAAAAGTTATATTATCATTTTGTTTTTCAACACTAATAACTTTTCCAACATTTTCAATTATTCCTGTAAACATTATATGTATAATATTTGATAAATTTACAGAAATAATGCCAGATTAATTTTAATTGGAAAAAAGCAATAAAATAATAGTTGGAATAACAGCCGGAGACATGAACGGCATTGGACCAGAAATTTTACTATCCATTTTGTCTAAAAATGAATTTCCAGAAAACTGTGTGCCAGTTGTATACGCATCTTATAAGAACCTGGAAAACACGAAAAGACATCTTTCCATGAACTGTGAGCTGCGCTTAATTAATTCCTTTTCGGAGCTCGAGGATTCCGCAATTAATGTATTTGACATTGATGCACATGGAGCCACAATCAATTATGGCAGAAAAGATAAAGCTATTGGAAAACTTGCGTATCATTGCTTAGCGCAAGCTGTTGAAGATCTAAATCAGGGAAATATTGATGTTTTAGTTACCGCTCCGATTAATAAGGAAACTATTCAATCCAAAAAATTTTCATTTATGGGCCATACCGACTATTTGAATGAAAACATAGAGGGAAGCTCCGTGATGATGATGGTTTCAGAGTCCTTGAGAGTAGCCTTATTAACAGAGCACATGTCACTTTCCAAAGTTGCCGGCTCAATTTCAAAGGAGCTAGTTGAAAGCAGAACGAAATCGATTCATAAAACACTGCAATTAGATTTTAATATTCATGATCCAAAAATTGCAATGCTATCTATTGACCCCCATGCAGGAGACAATGGAGTAATAGGAACGATTGACAATATGGTTTTGGCTCCATGCATTAATTTTATGAAAAAAGAAGGTATGCTTGTTGACGGGCCATTTCCTGCAGATAGCTTTTTTGGATCCAGGAAATACAAAGAATTTGATGTTGTAATAGCTCCCTATCATGATCAGGGGCTGATTCCTTTTAAGACCTTGTCTTTCAGAAAAGGAGTAAATTTTACTTCTGGGCTAAAACATGTGCGTACATCGCCAGACCATGGTACTGCCTACGAGATTGCTGGAAAAGGAGTAGCTAAAGACACTTCATTTTTAGAGGCGATTAAGCTTGCCCTTGCGGTTTATAAAAACAGAAAACTTGCCACTGTAACGTAATTACTGAAATTATTAGCAGACTCAGAATAAATTTTTATATTTGCTGGCCTAAATTAATTTGATGAAATCTATTAGTACACATAAAATAGAGTTCGCTGGACTAAAAGTTGGCAAGCATCAATTTAGTTTTGAGCTTAACAAAGAGTTCTTTGAAAATTTTAGTTTTTTTGACTTTAACAATATTAACCTCTGTGTTGATGTAGACTTAACCAAAAAGCCTACTTTATTAGAGTTAAATTTTCATGCAAAAGGATCTGTAAATGTTAATTGTGACATGACCAACGAGCCTTTTGACATGCCATTTAATAAAGAAGATTTTTTAGTTGTTAAGTTCGGACAAGAGTACAATGACGAGGACAATGAAATTTTGGTGTTACCTTATGGTGAGCACAAAATTATTCTAGATCAATACTTATATGAATTAGTAATACTATCTTTGCCTAGAAAACGAGTACACCCTGGAGTAGAGGATGGAACTCTAGAGTCAGAAATAATTAGAATATTAGACGAACTCAAACCTTCAGGACTCGCATTAGAATCGGATCCAAGATGGGAGAAATTAAAAAAAATAAAAAATAAATAGTTATGGCACATCCAAAAAGAAAAACTTCGAAAACAAGAAGAGATAAAAGGAGAACACATTACAAGGCTGAGATGCCTCAGATTGCCGTTTGTTCAAAAACAGGTGAAAGCCATCTTTACCACAGAGCTTACTGGAGCGAAGGTAAACTATACTACAGAGGTAAAGTATTGATTGACAACACCGCCGTAGTAGAATCTGAATCTTAATTACTCTTTACTAACTTTTCTGTTGTTCCTTCGTCTATCAGCTTTCCCGGCGTATTAAAACTAGACCACTTTCCATTTGTAAAGTTTTTTCCGTCAAAAATGTAGTGTGCAACTCCAAAATCTGTACAATTAGGATAATAATAGTTAACAGCAAAGTGCCCGTGCTTTTCTATTCCAATTCCAATATACTCTGCTTTATCATCTCTAAAGTAGTGCAGATAATACACATCTTGATACTTAAATACCTCAACAAGGCCTTTTTCGGAATTACCAGAAAAATATTTGTAAGTTCCGCACAAGGGATCATTTTCACATTGTATCATTAGTTCAGCCTTGTTATTGAAAGGCTCAATATTGTTAGGAAAATCAGTCATATTTATTGAAGGGGGAATATAACTATCTAAGCTACATGAGAAAACAGTTATTGAAACGATGAAGGCAATTTTTTTCATATCGTAAAATATTGTTTTAAAAATTTAATTATTCGTAAATCATAAATATCATTAAAAAAGTGTAAAAAATGACAAAAAATGAGCTTTTTTAATCATTTTTAGCAAAAAACTGTCAAAAAGTATTAAAAAGTACACTTTTTTGATAAAAAAATAAATCTATAGAAATTAAATATTTGGTATATTTAGCACTAATTTATACAAGTGTTTTTTTGTCAAAAAATATCAGTTTTTGATCATTTTTGATCATTTTTGATCATTTTTTTGTCATTTTTGCTTGTTTTTAAGCTAAAATCAACGATTTTTGATTATTATTAAATTCATATTATGCGAATTAAAGAAATACAAAGTCTAATTAAGTTTGTTGCCAAGTCTGGCGCTAGCGAAGTTAGCTTGGAAATGAAAGATGTTAAGATCACTATTAAAACATCCAGTGATAAGACCCCTGTAGTTATTCAAAACCCTGTTACTCAGCCCCCACAACTTGCAGATATTAATGTTGTTTCTCAACCAGTTCAGGTTCAACCGGCTCAATCTGTTGATTCTGTACCTTCATCAGTCTCTGATGAAGAATCAAATCTTATAACAGTCAAATCTCCAATAATCGGCACCTTTTATAGGAGGCCAGCCCCCGACAAGCCAGTTTTTGTTGAGGTTGGAGATACCGTTTCTGAAGGGTCAGTGTTATGTGTGATTGAGGCCATGAAACTTTTCAATGAAATTGAATCTGAGGTAACTGGGAAAATCGTGAAAATTCTTGTTGACGATTCTAGCCCAGTTGAATTTGACCAACCGTTATTTTTAGTAGACCCATCTTAAAATACAACTATGTTTAAAAAGATCCTAATTGCTAATAGAGGTGAAATTGCATTGCGTGTCATTCGGACCTGCAAAGAAATGGGCATCGCAACCGTTGCAGTATATTCTACCGCTGATGAAGAAAGCATACATGTTACTTTTGCCGATGAAGCAGTATGTATTGGACCCCCATCTAGCCAGGATTCTTATTTGAAAATTTCTAATATTATTGCTGCCGCTGAAATCACAAATGCTGATGCCATTCATCCAGGATATGGGTTTTTGTCGGAAAATGCGAAATTCTCAAAAATTTGTGAAGAGCACGGAATAAAATTCATTGGAGCATCTCCAGAAATGATCAATAAAATGGGAGATAAAGCCACTGCAAAAGCGACAATGATTGAGGCCGGTGTGCCCTGTGTTCCGGGAAGCGCGGGGATTATTGAATCTTTTGACCATTGTAAAAAATTGGCTAACACTATAAGCTATCCAGTTATGTTAAAAGCTAGTGCTGGTGGAGGTGGAAAAGGGATGCGCGCTGTTTGGAAAGAAGAAGACTTAGAAGATGCATGGAACTCCGCTAAACAAGAGTCTAAAGCAGCTTTTGCGAACGACGATATGTACATGGAAAAATTAATTGAGGAGCCTAGACATATAGAGATTCAAATTGTTGGAGACTCCAAAGGAAGGGCATGTCACCTTTCTGAAAGAGATTGCTCAATTCAAAGGAGGCACCAGAAGTTAACTGAGGAAGTACCCTCCCCCTTTATGACTGAAAAATTGAGAGAAAAAATGGGTGAAGCGGCCATTAGAGCAGCAGAGTATATAAAGTATGAAGGGGTAGGAACGGTGGAGTTTTTAGTAGATAAGAATCGTAAGTTCTACTTTATGGAGATGAACACAAGAATCCAAGTTGAACACCCAATAACTGAGCAAGTAATTGAGTATGACTTAATTCGGGAGCAAATCAAGGTTGCATATGGGAAAAGGATCACAGGAAAGAATTATTTACCACAATTATTTTCTGTGGAGTGTAGAATTAATGCTGAAGATCCTTACAATGAATTTAGACCTTCGCCTGGGAAAATCACTAACCTTCATATTCCAGGTGGACATGGCGTGAGAGTAGACACACATGTATATGCAGGGTATACGATTCCTCCAAATTACGACTCCATGATAGCCAAATTAATTACCACTGCACAAAGCAGGGGAGAAGCAATTAATAAAATGAAGAGAGCATTAGATGAATTTGTAATTGAAGGAATTCATACAACCATTCCATTTCATAGTAAGCTGATGGAACATCCGTCTTATTTAGAAGGAAAGTACACTACCAAGTTTATGGAAGATTTCTCAATGGAGGATTAAATGAAAAAAATTGTTGTTTTAGGTTGTGGTTTAGTCGGCAGGGTAATCGCTGAAGACCTTTCAAAGAAATTTGAAGTAACTTCTGTTGATTATTCACAAAAAAATCTAGATAAAATTTCTTCTCAAAATATCCGCAAAAAGTGCTTGGATTTACAAGATTCTGTTAAAATTAAAAATGTTGTAAAAGATTTTGATGTAGTTGTTGGCGCACTTCCAGGCGACATGGGATTTGAAACAATGAAGGAGGTGATTTTATCCAAAAAAGACATTGTTGATATATCTTTTTTCCCTGAAGACCCATTTGCTTTAGATCAACTTGCCAAAAAAAATAATGTTACAGCAATTATGGATTGTGGCGTAGCGCCAGGGATGGGAAATATCATTTTTTCTTATCATGATCAAAGCATGGAGATTAATGATTATGAATGTCTCGTTGGAGGGCTTCCAAAAAATAGAGAATGGCCATTTGAATACAAAGCAGTTTTCTCACCAATTGATGTAATAGAAGAGTATACGCGTCCAGCAAGATATGTACAAAACAATCTGTTGGTTATCAAAGAGGCACTTTCTGACACTGAGCTAATTGATTTTGATGGTGTTGGAACTTTAGAAAGTTGGAACTCTGACGGGTTAAGAACACTTATTAATACGATGAATCATGTTCCAAATATGATTGAGAAAACTCTTCGATATCCAGGATGTGTTGAGTATTTGAAAGTACTTAGGGCTTGCGGCTATTTCTCTAAAGAAGAAGTTAATGTTAATGGTCAAAAAATTAAGCCCATTGATTTGACAGCTACACTGCTTTTCCCCATGTGGGAAATGAAGAAAGAGGATGAAGATTTTACGGTCATGAGAATTAAAATTTCTGGACTGGAAAAGGGCACTAAAGTTACATATACTTATTATTTGTTAGACAGATTTCAAAATAAAACAATGTCCATGGCAAGAACAACAGGCTATACAAGTACCGCTGCAGTTAACTTATTAGCAGAGGGTATATACACTAAAAAAGGAATATCTCCCCCCGAGTATCTAGGGGCGCACTTTGATTTCATTAATAATTATTTAGCTAAAAGAAATGTAATTTATCATGTTAAAAAAGAACTCGACTAGCTAATTATTCTCCTTTCAATTCTTGACGATAAATTTGTCAAAATTTCATAGGAAATTGTTCCAACACTATCAGCAAAGTCTTCAGCTGTATTTTTATCATCAAAAATTACTACCTGATCACCCTCTACAGCATCAACCTTGTTTAAATTTACCATGATGACATCCATACATATATTGCCAATAATATTACATTTAATTTCATTAATGATTACATAACCACCCTTGTTAAATGACCGACTAATGCCGTCAGCGTGACCTAACGGAATGATGCCAACTCTGGTTTTTTCCTTTGTAATATAAGCTCTGTTGTATCCTACTGATTCTCCTTTTGAAACATCAATTATTTGAGAGACAGTGCTAAGCACCTTATGCACTGGTTTAAGGCTAATAGAAAGGTTGTTTGAAAAGCCGTAAAGACCAATACCACATCTTATCATGTCAAACTCAGACTCGGGGTAATTAATTATCCCAGATGTATTAGACATGTGAAGTATAGGCTTGTGGCTTAACTGTGGTAAAATTTTTTCAATGGATTTTTCAAAGCTTTTAATTTGTTGAAGGGTAAATTCTTTTTCATTTACATCTTCACTTGCAGACAAATGAGAGTATATAGATTTAATAAAACAAGTATCAGAATTTGACATTAATTCAAATACTTTTTCAACCTCATTTTCTTTAAACCCAATTCGATTTAGCCCTGAATTAATTTTAAAATGTATCGGATAATTTGAAATGTTTTTTTCGTGTGTGTATTTAATGAATTCATTTAAAAAATGAAAGGAATAGATGCTCGGCTCTAGATCAAAATTAGTGATTTCATCAAAAGAGCCAGTTTGTGGTATTAATACAAGAATGGGGGTTTTTATCCCAGCATTTCTTAGTTTAACACCCTCACTTGCATATGCTACAGAAAAATAGTCAACCCCTAATTTCTCTAATTTTTTAGCAACAGCAACCATGTCAGACCCGTATCCATTGGCTTTAACTACTGCCATAGTTTTGGTTGCGGGCTTTACTAAAGACTTAATTTTATTAAAATTATATTCGAGCGATTGTAAGTTGATTTCAAGAACAGTTTTCAAGCCAGCTAGTTTTACTTTTTTCTCTTTTGCTTTCTTTTGAAATATGCAGCTCTGCTCAGCGGCTCATATTCTACTTCATTGCCCAAAACAATTAGATCACTATTTTTTGTTTTTCTGTGGCTATATTGAGCCAAGCCTCCAGTTTCAGGGCATATCGCATGCACTTTTGTGACATATTCAGCGGTAGCCATTAAGTTTGCCATTGGCCCGAAGGGTCTTCCTTCATAATCCATATCTAAACCAGCCACTATAACTCTTACGCCATTGTTAGCCAAGTTGTTACATACTTCTGTGATTTCATCATCAAAAAATTGCGCTTCATCAATACCTACTACCTTACAGTGTTCCGCCTTCTTGTAAATTTCATTTGCTGCCGACACCATTTCACACGGTATGATGGAATTATCATGAGAAACAACTTTATTTTCCCCATCTCGAGTATCGATCTTAGGTTTAAAAATGATAGGTTTTAGACTGGCAAATTGAGCCCTTTTAATTCTGCGGATCAACTCTTCTGTTTTGCCTGAAAACATAGAGCCACAAACTACTTCAATCCAGCCTGTTTGTTTGTCAAAGTTTAAAGTGTTTTCAAGAAACATTTTGTAAATTTAGAAAAGTTGATAGCTTATAACAACCCTAATTTAAAGCAAATAAATTTAGTAAAAAACAAGCTGATAATAACGCAAGACAAATTTAATTTAAAGATTTTCAATGAGTAAGCTATTTATTGTTCCAACCCCAATAGGAAACCTTAAAGACATTACCATTAGGGCAATTGAGACTTTGCAATCTGTTGACACAGTCTATGCAGAGGACACGCGTACTTCCTCCAAGTTTTTAAACCATTATGAAATAAAAACTCCAATGCAATCTTTTCATATGCATAATGAGCACGCTAAGCTAGAAAATATTATAAGCAGCTTCAAGCAAGGAAAGACAGGAGCAATAATTAGTGATGCGGGAACTCCAGGGATTTCCGATCCTGGATTTTCTTTGGTTAGAGCATGTATTAAAAATGATATTGAAGTGGAGTGTTTACCTGGGCCAACAGCACTTATCCCAGCACTTATCAACTCTGGATTTCCGTGTGAAAAGTTTTCCTTCGAGGGGTTTCTTCCTGCAAAAAAAGGAAGAACTAAAAGATTAAAAGAAATTGCAGTACAAGAAAAAACAATGATTTTTTATGAATCTCCCCATAGGCTTGTAAAGACCTTAAAAGATTTTTCTCAGTACTTTGGAGTGGAAAATCAAGTTAGTGTTTCAAGAGAAATTTCTAAGAAATTTGAACAAACGATTCGCGGTACAATATCTCAGGCAATTCAGCATTTTGAAAAAAACAAACCCAAAGGAGAATTTGTAATTGTCCTTTCAACAAAATGAAAACATGAAAACAAACACAGTAATTACAAATTGGAAAAAAGGTACGACACAGTTTGATTGTGTTGGTCCAAATGGGGTCTCGACAACTCTTGGAACCTCAGAAGAGGGCAAAGAAAAAATTGCATCCCCAAAGGCCATGATGCTTTCTTCTCTTGCTGTTTGCTCTGGTTTAGACATAGTAGCCATTTTAAAAAAAATGAAAGTGGAGCTTGATGATTTTAAGATTAATACTGTAGCCAGATTAACAGAGGAGCACCCTAAATATTATGACGAGGTTACTGTAGTTTACCATTTTTTTGGAGGTGATTTTGAAAAAGACAAGGTTGAAAAAGCAGTTGATTTGTCAATCAATAAATATTGTGGGGTAATGGAAATGTTCAGAAATTTTTCAAAAATAACAACTGAAATTAAATATAATTAGATTGCTAGAAAATAAGAACAGACACGACAATGATGATAGAATAAGCTTTGATGAGAAAGAGCATGAGTATTTTGTAGATGGGGAAAAACTAAGGTTTTCTGTCACAGCAATAATTGATAAATTTTTTGTTGAATTCGATAGTGGTTATTGGGCAAAAAGAAAAGCGGTGGAGAAACTTACGCGCGATGGAATTGACATTGATGAGAAAGTTTTAGCACAAGCAATTAATGAGATATTAAATAAGTGGGAAGAAAAGAGAAAAGATGCTGCTGAAAAAGGCACACTTTTGCATGAAAAAATTGAAGATTTTTATAATGAAAAGTATCATCAAGAATACCCAATCGAATTTTCTTTTTTTAAAAAATTCCATGACAAATATCCAGCCCTAGCACCATACAGAACTGAGTGGAGGATATTTGACGGTAGCACATCATTAGCAGGTACTGTTGATATGGTTTACAAGAAAAAAAATGGAGAGCTATTTATCTTTGACTGGAAGCGGTCAAAAAAACTTGTGGACCAGCAGGGAAATTTACTATTAAAAGAATATAGCCACGGATTAGAAGAGTTGTCGCATGTTGCAAACAACAGCTTTAATAGATATGCTTTACAGCAAAATATTTACAAGTATATTCTCGAATCAAACTATGGAGTAAAAGTTAGTTCCATGAATCTATTGGTTTTACATCCAGATTATAAAGATTATATTCACCTTGTAATTCCAGAAATGCAAAAAGAGGCAAAATATTTGATTGAACAAGCAATAGAATTAAGCAGGTAATTTGACAGAAAAGCTAGATCCATACGCAGCACTTCGCTTTAGAGAATTTAATATTTTTCTTGTGATAAGATTTATATTGGTCTTTGGCTGGTCCATGCAGTTTATAATAGTTGAGTGGGAAGTCTACAGTCTTACCAAAGACCCTTTATCGCTTGGACTCATTGGATTAATTGAAGTGATTCCCGCAATTTCAATGGCTTTGTTTGCTGGACACATTGTTGATCAAAGAGAAAAAAAACGATTATTTGTCTATTGTGTAACTGCATTTTTTATTGTTGCTGCAGGCTATTATTGTATTACCAGCCCTTTTGTTTATGACAATTATGAAAACTCGCAAATATTAATTGGTATCTATATTTTAGTTTTTCTAGGGGGATTTATTAGGGCGTTTATAGGGCCAACTATATTCTCATTAGTTGCTCTAATTGTCCCAAAAAAGGTATATCCCAACGCAGCAACTTGGAGTAGCTCAACCTGGCAGTTAGCCATTGTGCTGGGCCCAGCATTTGCAGGATTTTGTATTGCATGGATTGGCGTGCACAACGCTATGGGAATTGTCCTTGCTACTATTATTGTAGGACTTTTACTGATTGGCTTTATCAAAAAGAAACCTATATTAAATCCAAAAATTGGGGAGCCTATTTTTCAAAGCCTAAGGGCAGGAATAAATTTTGTGTATAAAACAAAATCTATTCTTGTTGCATTGTCTTTAGATATGGTTGCAGTTTTATTCGGAGGGGCCATTGCCTTACTTCCAATATATGCACAAGATATTCTTGACGTTGGTTCCGAGGGTTTTGGAATTTTAAGAGCGGCACCAGCCGTTGGCTCTGTTTTGATGATGATAGCTTCTGCGCATATTCCACTTACTAAAAATGCTGGTAAGAAACTTCTTGTTGCAATATTTTCCTTTGGGCTATCAATTATTTTATTTGGAGTTTCAAATATATTTTGGCTTTCAGTATTTGCCTTATTTATGTATGGCTTAACCGATGGCGTGTCCATGATTATCCGTCAGACTATATTGCAACTAAAAACCCCAGATGAATTTAGAGGAAGGGTAGCCTCAGTAAATTCAATTTTTGTTGGATCTTCAAATGAGTTAGGAGCGTTTGAAAGCGGAGTAACAGCAAAATTGATGGGAACAGTACCAGCTGTTGTATTTGGAGGGGTGATGACCATATTAACAGTTGGCTTTACTTCCGTTAAATTCCCTAACTTTAGAAAACTAGATTTAACAAAAGACATGAATGAAAACTAATAATTAACGCAGTGAAGGAACAAGATGAGATTATTAAAAAATAAGACGAAAGATTGGCTAAACTAGAACAGGTTATATTAAAAATGAATGAGTAAATACTTTACAATTTTATTTATAATTTTATTTAAAGTCAGCTCATTAGCCGTTAATTCTGACACACTCGATTTAGATGTAGTTGTACTTAAGAGTGCTTTGATTAATCAGAGCAATCCTGCTCTGACCATTTCAAAAATTTCTTACAGCGAAAATCAAATTGGGCCCATTAATTTTCAAGATGCAATTGATTTTTCATCATCTGTTTGGATAGTAAATACTGAAAATCAAGCACAAGATAATAGAATGTCCATTAGGGGATTTGGTGCTCGATCCGCTTTTGGAATTCGAGGAATAAAGATTATTTTAGATGGTATTCCCTTAACCACACCCGACGGCCAATCACAGGTGGATAATATTCCTTATGATTTAATTCAAAATGTTGAAATATTAAAAAGCTTGTCTTCTACTAGATATGGAAATGCTTCAGGGGGTGTAGTTTCGATAAATACATTTTCTAAGCTTGACTATAACTTTTTTAGGGACAACCTTATACTAGGCACTTCTTTTGGGAGTTATGGTCATAAAAAAACACAAGCAACCTATTCAAATAAAAGAGGCAACTACTCATCTACAATCTTAAATCTGTCTCAGCATGAAAGTGATGGGTACAGATATCATAGCAGCTATAAAAACAAGTCATTATTTTTCAAACACACTAGAATTCTTGACAAACTAAAAGTAAAGTTCAATTTTCTAGTTTTTGACAGTCCCTATGCTTTTGATCCCGGAGGTTTGACTATTGAATCTGTAAATGAAAACAGGTCCCAAGCGAGAGATAGAAATGTTTTATTTGATGCTCAAGAATCTGTAAAACAAATACAAACAGGACTCGCCTTAGACTGGGACACGGCAGCAGGAAAAGTAAACTCGAGCTTGTATTACAGCAATAGAGATTTTATTGGGCTGCTACCATTTACAGATGGTGGTTACGTAGAACTTAATAGAGATTTTGCAGGCTTGGAGCTTAGCTTAAACAACCGTTTTAACGAATTTGAGTGGACTCTTGGTACGTCAGTGCAGAGCCAGGCAGATGATAGAAAAAGATTTGACAACAATGAGGGACTAAAAGGGGAAAAATCAATGGATCAATTAGAATCATTTGATTCTTACGGGGTCTTTGCATTAGGATCATTCAACAAGCCAAAATATAGTATTCAAGCTGGAGTGAGGTTTGATTTACATCAAATTTCCTTGGATGATAATTTTGGTTTAGACCAGCAAGATATTGATTACTCAAGCAGCCTTAGAGCCTATTCGCCTAATATTGGGTTTATCTATAATGTTGATAAAAGTGGTGAATTATATGCAAATTATGGGAGCTCTTATGAAACACCTTCTCTAAGCGAGTTGTCTGCAAATCCTGACGGCTCGGGATTTAATAACCAATTATCTCCTATGGTCTCCAGTGGCTTTGACATGGGGTTTAGAAAGTCTTCTCAAAGCCTCTCATACAGTCTTTCGGCATTTCACATTGACACAAAAGATGAGATAGTCAGATATGAATTAGAAGGATTTGAAGGGATGAATTTTTACAAAAATTTAGGCCTGTCAAAAAGGTATGGTGTTGAACTTGAAGGAAGTTACAATTTGGGAAAGCACCATATTGTTAAGGCCTACTATACACAAGCTAAATATGAATTTGAGAACCAAGGAGTAAAAGGGGAGCTTGCGGGAATCCCTAAATCCAATGTTGCATTTGAGTGGGGATATAACAAAAAAGGGCTTAACCTAAAATTAGACTTGAAGCAAGTCAGCTCAATGTTTGCAGATAACAATAATGAAGTTAAAGCTCCATCTTATGCACTTGCAAATATTGGTGTAAAAAACAACTTTAAGATAAAAGAAGTTTTACTAAATCTTGGTTTACATATAAGAAACTTATTTGATGAAAAGTATTATGATAACATTAGAACTAATGCTTTTGGAAATAGGTTTTACGAGCCCGCTTCCCTCAGACAATTTATTCTATCTGTTAATACCATTTTCTAATGAGGACTTTAATTTTATTAGTTTTTATTTTCACATCTTTTTCTAGCGCGCAAGAATTACCAGAAATGAAAGTATACGTAAAAAGCAATAAAATGGAAAAGGGATATCGTGTGCTAAAAACCACCTTTTCTGACTCTCTCATGTTCAAGGAAACGTATAAAGACAGTGACTACACTTTGGATTATGTGTTAAGATATTATTATGCCACAGCAATCGACTTAGGCTGTAAAGAAAATGAATTAATTAGCATGAGTGGAAAAAAATTTCCTTTGAAATCAACAGAGTCAAATACGCTGGTTGAAGAGGTAATGCAGCTAATTGGAAGTATGTATTATGGACGAAGAGAGCATCAAGAGTTTAACAAGAAAACTCAAAAAAATTGATATTAATAATTTTTGATATATGCAGATTTTTAAAATATTGTTAATTAAATAAACAAACTATGAAAAAAATATTTATACCCTTTTTACTTGCAATTTTATTTTCATGCTCAAGTGATAGTGACTCTAATGGCACACAGGCAAATACTTATGAGCAAGAATTAGCAGGCTCTTGGACTGCAAGTTTTTGTGAAGCGGATGATGCAACCAGCTGTGCAGATCAAAACTTAGTTTTGAATCTTGATGGAACCGGATCAGTTGCCAATGTTTGGAATGATGGAGAAACATATTCCTCTGATTTGGAATGGTCAGCAACATCCTCAACAATTACAGTAACAACATTAAATGATAATAACACAGATTTAGCAAGCTATGTCTTAAATGACAATGAGATGACAATTACTACTAGTGACAATCAAGTTATAATTTATACCAGGTTGTAGTTTTAGGATTTATATTTTTTTATAGATAAGGATTTCCCATTAAGCTCAGCAAATGTAAAGTGTGTAATCCAATCACCAAGATTAATATATCTCGAGGAGTTATTTAATTTAACATCTAAAGGTAAATGTCTATGGCCAAAAATAAAAAAGTCATAATGTTCAGCCTCAAGTTTTCTTTTACAATATTTTGTCAACCACTCACTTTTCTCATCGATGAATACTGCGTCTTTTTCTGCAGACATAATTTTATTTTCTTTGGATAAAAATTGTCCAAGACTCACCCCAATGTCAGGATGAATCCATTTGAAACACCATATAAAAAATTTATTTGTGAATATTTTTTTCATCCATTTATATGACCGATCACCAGGCCCGAGCCCATCACCATGGCCAATATAGAATTTAATACCATTAATAGTAAATTCTCTGGGGGATCGAATAAGTTCCATGCCTATTTCCTTTTGAAAATAGTCTTGAACCCACATATCATGATTCCCAGTAAAATAATAAATTGGTGTACCTGAGTCGCAAATTTCTGCAAGTTTTCCTAGAGTTCTAGTAAATCCCTTTGGCACAACTTTTTTATACTCAAACCAAAAGTCAAAAATATCACCAACCAGAAATATTGCGTGCGCATCCACTCTAATTTCATTAAGCCATTTTACAAACTTTTTTTCTCGATTTAAACTATCGGTGGAATTAGGTGCTCCCAAATGATTGTCTGAGGCAAAATACACTTTTTTATCTTTAGGAATTTCCATAAGCATCTAAGGCAAAGATATAGAAAAGATTAATTATCCTCAGCAAACCACTCTGAATACGAGGTTTCCGTTTCCTCTAGTTTTAATGAATGAAGCTTAATATTTTTTGGCAGGTTATTAGATATTTTTCTAGAGAAATCTATTACCATTTCTTCAATTGTAGGCTGATAATTAGTAAAAACAACTTTGTGGCTATTTTCAATCAAGGTTTCTGCCAATTGTTTGTGCGGGGAGTTTTCATTTATAATTAATGAGTGGTCAAATTTATCGATAATAGTACTGTTTACAATTTGTTTTAAATCACCAAAATCCATTACCATTCCATGCTTCACATTTTTCGGATTGCTAATTGGTTCGCCAATCACAGTAACAAATAAATTGTAATTGTGACCATGAATATTTTTACACTTACCGTCATAACCAAATAATGCATGCGCTGCTTCAAATCTAAACTTTTTTGTAATTCTAACTTTTGACATTATAAATTATTGAGCCCAAATTTACATCTTTTGTGAAAGTATGCTAAATGTTTTTCTGAATTTTATTATCAAGGGAATTGATCTGGCGATAATCCAAAGAGTAAAGGCGTAAAAAATTCCGTAAAGCTCCAGCTCATAATAATCGAACAGCAATAAAGACGGAATAAATATTATTATTGTAGAAAATAGCAGCACATTTCTCAAATCCTTCATCCAGCCCACCCCCTTGAACATGCCATCAAAAACAAATGCTATAGAACAAAGTGGGAATATGATTAAAACAATCCAAAATATTTTATAAAACTCATTAAGAACAGCTATGTCATTATTAAAAATCTTTCCAAGAGGATAATAAAAAACAAAACCAATGATGCACATAACTACCCCAACCAGTACTCCAATTTTAGAAAGGTCAACACTTAGTTTCAAAAGAGATTTAAACGAATTTTGACCATATAGTTTTCCCGAAAGAATAGTTCCCGCACTTGAATAACCATCTATAATGAAAGCGACTAAAAACCAAAGATTAATTGCTATTGTATACGCGGCAATAAACTCATCTCCATATTTTGTTGCATAGGCATTGCAAAAATATAGTGTGATATTTAACGCTAAAGTTCTGATCACTAAGTTCCCAAACATGCCCATGAACAACTTTATTTGTGGGTTAAGCGGCAGAGTTAATCGCAAACCAATTTCTGTTTTTGTATATAATAATATGCTTGCAAGAACAGCCATAGAAACTTGCGCAATTAAACTAGCGTAGGCAGCCCCTTTCAGAAACATTGGGTTAATTAAATCAGTAATTCCATAAACTAATATGATATCTAACACTATATTTATAATAGTTCCACTAATAGCAACAAGCATGGGATAATAAGTGTTTTGAAGACCCCTAAAAATTCCAAATACCCCAATAGTAAAGAGAGTAAATGGTAGCCCCCATATTCGAATTTGAAAATACTCCACACAGAAATTCAATAATTTTCCGCTTGCATTGTAAAACTTAAAAAGGCCTTCTGCATTAAAAAATGTCAAAAGAAGTATTAGCATACTACAACTTACTATTATAAAAATTCCTTGTGCAGGTAGTGATTTTACCTCATCGATTTTATTTTTTCCAAGAGACTGCGAGACAAGCGAGGAAATGACACTACGGGTTTGCCCAAAAACCCAGATTAACATAGATATAAAGCTCCCCACAATACCAACAGCACCTAAGGAAATCGTTGCGTTTTCTGACATATTACCAACAATAATGGTATCGGTAATAGATAAAACAGGTTCTGCAATTCCAGAGATTAGTGCAGGAATTGCTAATTTTTGAATGTCAGAAATACTAATACTATTTTTCAAAACAATAGTTCATAACAATGAAAAGGGTGTCCACTTTGCAAGGGAAAGTAAATATCATCTAATTTAACATAACCTCTTTGCTCATAAAAATTTTGATTTACTTTATTTTGAGAAAAAGTATCTAACCTTATGGACTCAATTCCATCCAATTTTGATTTATTTTCTGCAAAGTCCATCAGCTTGCCACCAATACCTTGTTGTTGATGCTTAGGGTCTACTGCAAGCCGATGAATATATATAGAATTTTCTCCGCTAGTTTTCCATGTAACTTTGCTGTACACTTTATCCATATAAGAGCAGATAGAAACACACCCAACTACTTTGCCCTTTATGCAGTAAACATAAAGTTCATTTTTGTTGATATCATTGACAAAGGACTGCTGATCGGGGTAATGCTGGTTCCATTGAAAAACTTTTCTTGAATCCATTTCTCTAGCACATAATCGAGTAATTTGTAACACCCTTTTTAAATCTGACCTTTCAGCTAATCGAATCATTTTTTTGTTGAATAAAAAAACAAATTTAAATCAATTCCCTCAAGAAATAGTATAATTTTGAAGAAACCAAAAAACTTTTGATATGACTCTTTTTTTATCTGCACTTTTGATATTTATTCTAAGATTAATTGACCAATCACTCACCACAGTTAGGGCTTTGATAGTTTCAAAGAAACCTTTTCTTGCCGCTTTCATTGGTTTAATTGAGTCCGCTATTTGGATTCTTGCCGTATCTCAAGTTATCAAGGATATTGATGATCCAGTACTTATTGCAGCATATGCACTTGGTTTTGCCGCGGGCACATTACTGGGAATTCAAATTGAGAAATTTATCGGTATTGGAAATGTTGTGATTCGGGTTTTTACTCCTTCAAAATCAGTAAAAATGGCAAAAGAGCTGAGAAGCAAGGGTTATATGGTAACAGAAATAAATGCCAAAGGCAGAGATGGAGCTGTCACTATTTCGTGGTGTATTATTCCAAGGAGAAAAATGACAAAAGTATTAGCAATAATCAAAGACGTAAATCCAGCTTCTTATATTACAACTGACGTTGCAAACCCAATGTCATTAAGGAAATAAGCTTAAGGCTTAAATTTTGATTTAAAAAATACTAATAAGCCCATTCCAATTGCTCCAAAAAGTAGTATTGAGCTGCTATTTTCGATAAGGAATTCTAAGAACAGAAAGACAACACCGATTATGATTGACAACAGAAAAATAAAAAATAACCGGTTATAATTGCTTGAGTTAAAAAAGCTATTCATACATGCAATTTATTAAAAAAAATATTATAAAAATTGTTTGTTGGCCACCCATAATAGTTGTCAATAAATGAATAAGAATCCCTTTTTATTCAGTTTTTATCAAAATTCAATACAATTTTTAAAAAACTCGAAAAAAAACATGCTCTTCATTTAAAAATTCATTATTATTATATTGATAATTAAACTATTACATAACATAAAAAACTAACCATGAAGAAAATTCTTGTTCTTTTTGCTTTAATTCCTTTTTTTGTTTTTTCTCAGTCTAAAATCGTAACAGGTACTGTTAATGATGAAAATAATTTACCACTTGTTGGGGTAAACATTACTGTTGATAATTCAAATATTGGTGCTTTGACAGACTTTGATGGAAACTACACAATTAGTATCCCCTCAAATTTGCCCAAAAAATTAACTTTTTCTTATTTAGGCTATACGACCCAGGAAATCGATGTTTCTGCAACTGATAATATGAGTATTATGATGATTCCTGATCTTACTCAGCTTGAAGAAGTTGTAGTCGTTGGCTATGGATCAGTACTTAAAAAAGATTTAACAGGCGCCTTGTCAACTGTTGAGGTCGAAGACGAGGTAGCAAATCAATCAAATTCAATTGATCAACTACTACAGGGAAGAGCTGCTGGGGTTCAAGTTGTTCAGAATGCTGCAACACCTGGTGGAGGTATCAGTGTTAAAATCAGAGGAACAAATAGCTTGAGAGGTAATAATGAGCCATTGTATGTTGTAGATGGTATTATTATATCATCTGCAGGTGAGGATGTTTTACCTGCTGGTGTAGGAAATCTTGGTCAAGAAAGTCAAAATGGACTTGCTGGTATAAACCCCAGAGATATTGAAAGTATTCAAGTTTTAAAAGACGCATCTGCTACTGCAATTTATGGTTCAAGAGGTGCTAATGGAGTGGTTGTTATCACCACCAAAAAAGGAATGGAAGGAAAGGTAAAAATTGAAGGATTCTCAAATAGCTCTGTTCGAATGATAACTAAAAAATATAATGTCCTGGATCCTTATGGATTTGCAGAATATGCTAATGAGGTTAATGCTAATAACGGCCTAGGTCCTAGATATTTTGTTGATGGCCTTGACATATATGGAGTTGAGTCAACTGGTGTAGTTGCAGGTACACCAGCGCAACTATTTCACTGGCAAGACGAGGTATATACAGAAGGTATTAGCACAAAGGTTGGTGCATCAGCGTCCGGAGGTACTGACGGAGGTAATTATTATATTTCTGCTGGATTTGATAATCAAGAGGGTGTTGTCCCAACCTCTTCTTTTAAAAGTGGAGATATGAGAATAAACTTCAATCAAGACCTAAATGACAAGTTAAGATTGGAAGCTAGAATGAGCGCTTATTTGAGCTCCACTAATTTTGCTGAAGGTGGAGATTTAATTGGAAGCGCAAATCAAAGTTTTATTAAAAATCTTATTTCTTTTAGACCAATAATCACAGAAGAATTTGAAGATTTTGGTGAAGATTTAGATATTTCCAATCCATATTCATGGATCAATGATTTTAAAGATATTTCCAAAGAAAGTAGATATATTGCGAACTTAGCACTTACTTATAAACTACCTATTCAAGGCTTAAGGTATCAGATTAAAGTCGGCGGAAATATAAGAGAAAAAGAAAGAAGAAGGTTTTTTGGAACGACTACTTGGCAAGGAAATAATGCCAATGGTTCTTTACAAATCACAGGTTTAAATAATTCATCATTTCAAGTGAACAACTTTTTAAGGTTCAACAGAACATTTAAAAGAAAGCATAGAATTAATAGTGTTTTAGGGGTAACATATGATGTCAGAAATGTATTAAATAATATATATGCTGTTGAAGACTTTGTTACTACACAATTCACAACAGAAAATCCTGCCTTTGGACAAGTTACTACACAGCCTTTAACTTTTATAAAAGGAGATCAACAGATATTCTCTATTTTAGGAAGATTTAATTACGCATGGGACAATCAGTTAATTATGACTGCAACATTTAGAAGAGATGGAGTGTCAAAATTTGCGCAAAATAATAAGTATGGTTTTTTCCCATCTGTTGCTTTAGCTTGGCAAGTGGATCAGTCTGGCCTTTTGGATAACATACCATTAGATGAGTTGAAAATTAGAATGGGATGGGGGCAGATTGGAAACCATGGAATTGGATCTTATGGAACCTTGTCTAATTATGGTGTTTCCAGTAATCTTTACGGAAATGCATCAGGGGGAACAAATGTACCAATTGCTTTACAAAATGTTGCAAATCCAGACTTGACTTGGGAAACTACAGAGCAGCTAAACTCTGGTTTTGATTTTGTCAGTAGTAATGATTTTGTTTCAGGTTCATTGGATATTTACACAAAAACGACTAAAGATTTATTACAAAGGTCCAACATTCCTACTTCCTCTGGATTCCAGAGTATTTTGGTAAACAAAGGGGAAATTAAAAATACTGGTGTGGAGCTTGCACTTGATTTCAACATAATCTCTGATGAAGATTTTAGTTTTAGTGTAGGAGGGAATATTGCATGGAATAAAACAGAGATAACAAATCTTGAATCACAGGCTCTTGAAGATTTTTATGTTGATGGAATTGCAGAACCAAGAAGGTTTTATTTTGGAGACAATATAAGTAGGGGTAACATATTTAAATATCCGGCAAATGTGTTTGTTGAGGGTGAAGAAACAAGTATGTTCTATGGACTTGAAACGGACGGCATATATCAATCAGATGATGTTTTACCTGATGTGTTTGGATCTGCAGCTGTTCCAGGAGATGTTAAAATTGTTGATCAAAATGGAGATGGGATTATTGATTTAAAAGACAGAACTTTTATCGGAAACCCAAATCCAGACTATGTTTATGGTTTTAATTTAAACTTTAATTATAAGAGGTTTAATGCTCGAGTCTTATTCAATGGTGTATATGGAAATGATATTGCAAATGGTAATTTGCTACAGCTTGACAATGCAGAGGGTCTTATCTATTTAAATATTTCACCTGATGCTTATTATAATGCCTGGAGACCCGATGCAGAAACGAATGTTTATCCAAGAATTGGATACACTACAAATGGTCAGCCTGCTATGACTGATAGAATCATTGAAGACGGAAGTTATTTAAGACTAAGCAATTTAACTGTTAGCTATGATTTTGACGTAGATAAAATAAGATCTATTAGCAATTTAAAAATGTTTGTAGCTGGGCAAAACTTATTTACTTTAACTGATTACAGCGGATATGACCCAGAGATTTCAAGCTTTTTATACAACGGTCTAATCAATGGTGTAGATTGGAATGGAAGAGCTAACGCCAGAACTTTTGTACTTGGTCTTAACATTGGCTTTTAACTTTTTAATAAATTAAATTCTAAAAAAATGAAAAATTTTAAAATAATAATATTATCAATTTTATGTTTTGCTTTTACAGCATGTGATTTAGATGAGGATCCAATATTTTTGGACGGAAATGCAGTCTATACTGACATTAACATTGCCAAAGGCGCCCTGGATGGAATTTATCAAGCGCTTACAAGCTATGGAGCTCAAGAGCAAAGGATTTTTGTTGTTAATGGTTTTTCTGGTTTGTTTACTACAGGGAAAAATGGAGGAAATAATGTAAATAACGTGAATAATGCAAATCTTTACTCGTTAAAGCCCACTTATGACATTGACTCTCAAAATACTTGGAGTGGCTTGTATGCAGCCATAGCTAGATGTAATGGTGCAATTGACAATGTTATTACTGTTGCGGAACCCACATCATCCGATGAGCTCGGATTTAATGACATAGCAGGACAGGCATACTTTGTTAGAGCATGGTCATATTTTTCCCTCACTAGACTTTGGGGAGATATACCTTTATGGACCACATTGCCAAATAACGAAAACCTTCATTTAGCAAAATCAACTTCAAAACAGGTTTATACTCAAGTTGTTGAAGATGCTCTTATGGCAATTAATTTAATGAATGGGACTACGGGTGAAGGATATCCTAAACAATATGCTGCAAATATGCTATTAGCAAAGGTTTATATGACACTTGCAACCAATCCAGATTTGAGAGAGGACGGAATGTCAGAAATGGACTATTGGCAATTAGCTTACGACCAGGCATCTCAAGTATATGGCCAATATTCATTAGTCCCTGAGTTTAGCTCTTTATTTACAGATACAAATGAAAATTCTGTAGAGTCTATTTGGGAGCTTCAAATCAGTCAACAGGCAGCTAATTCACAAATGGGAAGAAACTTTACCCCTTGGAAATATAAATTAGGGCAGCATTTCGGGTGGTTTAGAGTACATGCTGATGTTTATGAGCATCATGCGTATAATTATCCTGAAGACCCAAGACTTGAAGGAACATACTTACACTCTTATAATCGTGCCGATAATGGAAATCCAGTAACAGTTTATCCAAGTGATCCAAATAGAAATTCATTTAATAAAGCACATCCTTATTTGTTTAAATTCACTGAGAAAGATACACAACACAGTAATCAATATGGAGATCAAAATGTTGTCATATATAGATATGGTGAACTACTAATAATGTTAGCGGAAATATCAAATGAGCTTAATAATGGGGAACAGCTAGGATATATTAATGAGCTTTTAAACAGAGTGGGTATGACCCCTCAAATGGGATATTATGGAAGTCAAGATGAGTTTAGAAATGCGGTTATGTATGAGTATAGATTTGAGGTATTAGGGGAAGGTGAAGATGCTCACAATAACCGAAGAAGAGGATTTGACTATTTTTTGAATAATACTATTTTGTTCCATAATTATAATCCACTTCACAATCCAGCGGTTGATTTAACATTAAGTGAAGATGAATCGCAGGTTATGAATCTTTTAATTCCTTTGGTTGAAATCAATTCAAATAATTTGATTGACTAATCTTAAAAACCTACCTTTAAAATCAAAATTTAGGGTAGGTTTTTTAATTTAAATTAACAGGTATTAAAAAATTAATATTTTTTTGTTTTTTTCTAGTACTTAATTCCTTTTCACAAAATCAGTTACCACTAGAAAATGGTTTTCTTGAAAATATTGAAGAGGATTTATTTCAAAATTGGACATATATTTCTAATAACGGGGCGGACGTTGCGTTTTCAGTAATCTCGGATGATTTAGTTTTAGGAAGTACAAAGGCGCTCAGTGCACAGGTCAATACACTGGGCCCAAATGGCTGGCATGCTAGCACAAAGAGTGGGAACTTTCATGTCACTGGGGGGCTTGAATATACGGTTACTTTTTATGCAAAAGTTGAAGGCGCTGACTCAAGGCAAGTAAAAGTTGTTTTTCAGTCTGAAGTAAGTGGTAGTTATCAGGGTCAAAATATTTGGATTTCCAATGAATGGGAAAGGTATAGCCATACTTTTGCGGTTGAAAACTCAAGTGATCAAAACTCTGTAAGATTTTGGTTTATGCAAGACGGAGTAACTTATTTTCTGGACGAAGTAAGTGTATCTCCAGGAAAAAGAATTCAATTCGATCAGGAAGAAAAGTATCAAACAGTGGATGGATTTGGCGCAGGTATTAAGCGAAGAACAGAACAATTATATTCGTTAAATGATTCTTTTAGACAACAAATTGAAGAGTATTGTTTTCAAGATTTAGAGGTGAATATGATACGATTTTTTGTGTATCATGACCTGGAGCCTGAAAATGATAATGATGATCCCTACACATTAGATGAATCCCAGCTAGATTGGACTAGATATGATAGTGAGCCAGGAAATTGGCGGACAAGATATGTTGGAGAGGCCTTGCAAAATGCTTTTGATCTAAGTTTGAACGGATTTGATCATATAATAGGTAATTGCAATAGTGCACCACCATGGCTAAAAACAAATGGTCAGCATAACGGAGGTGGAACTCTAATTTCTGGAGGTGAAGCAGAGTTTAGTGAGTTTTTGACAGCATTTATAAACGGAATGCAGACACGTTATGGCATTAATGTAACAGCTATATCTCCTACCAATGAGCCTGATTATGAAGTACCCTACGAATCCATGAATACCACTCCATCTGAGCTTTCTAGCATATTGACTAACCTCGACGCAAGGCTTTCAAATATGGGATTAAATGAAATAAAAATTGTTTCCCCGGAGTGTTTTAGAGTTGAGTCTCAAAACCAAAACACTTCAGCAACAAATTATATAAATGCCATGTTTCAAAATGAAGCAGTTGAAAATGCCGTTGATATAGTAGGGACCCATACTTATGCAGACGCAAATCACAATGCTAATTGGAGTCTATTGAAATCAGCAGCAAATAGTAAGCCTGTTTGGGTAACTGAATCAGCTTCATTGCACAGTACAGACCAGTCAATGACTGATGCGGCAAATTATATTAAGTGGATATTGAGAGGCTTTAACGAGGGAGGTATGACTGCTTACATGATGCACTTATTTTATGAACAAGCAGACGATGACGGATACTCAGGTCTAGTTGCTTGGACGCCAATAGGCGAAATAATTTTACCAAAAAGATATTATGCTTTCAAGCATTTTTCTAACCTTGTGAAAAAAGATTACAGTGTCATTAAAAATAACTCTCAAGCACTACAAAACAATATTTACGTTGGGGCGTTTATTGCTCCGGATGAGTCAAAGCTTGTGCTTCAGGTTTTTAACCAGGGGTATAATACAGAACTTTCTATTGACATTCCAAAAAGAGCTACATCGATGACCCGCATCTTAACTGACAATGGAATACAAAACGAGTTCAACATTGTGGAAGAGACATCGTTGAATTATTATGACAGATATTTTACAGCTTACCTTCCTGAAATGTCATTAACCTCTTTTGTTTTTGATTTGGACGGAACACTTTCAAATGATGAAATAATAATGAGTGAAAATCATATTTCTTTGTTTGAGTTATTTCCGAACCCTTCTGATTTTAATATAAATTTAAAGTTTGAGGAAACAGGCAATTACAACATTATTGTTATGGATTTAAATGGTAAAAAAATAATTGAGATAAGTTTAGATCAAGTTTCTGAACATAGTTTAGATGTCTCTAGCCTAAACATAGGAGTTTATTTTGTGAAGGTGTCAAACCAAAATAATATGGTTTCAATAAAAAAATTAATTAAAAAATGAAATTTCAAAACAGGTTTTATTTAACTGGGGTATTGTTTATTTTCTTTTTGAGTATTACAAGTGTTACCCTATTCACGCAAGCTGATGTTAATGGAGATCAACCAAATATTATTATCTATTTGGCAGACGATCAAGACCAGCTAGATTACGGAGCCTATGGGAATCCTAACGTAATTACAACGAACGCTGATAAACTAGCTGGTGAGGGTATGAAATTTCTTAACTTTTATTCTTCACAAGCTATTTGTGCACCCAGTAGATCACAGATTTTTACAGGGATGTATCCGGTAAAAAATGGATGTATGGCTAATCATATTGGCGTGAAACCCGGTATTCAAAGCATAGCGACTTTATTAAAAGAATCGGATTATGAGGTAGTACTGGCTGGGAAAAGTCATGTTAAACCAAATAGTGTATTTGATTGGACCTATTATTTCCCAAAAGTGAATAACAGATATTTGCCCTTGGAAAAAGTCGATGATTATTTGCAAAATGCAAAGAAACCATTTTGCTTGATTTTAGCTTCTGATTTCCCTCACGGGCCTTATCCAAAAAATACGAAATACTCAAAGTCGGATATTTATAAACTTCCTTATGACCCTAACTATATTGGTAATCATAAGCCTGGGTATTATCAAAACATTGAAGATGATAATGACCAGCTAGGTGCGGTTTTGAAAATGGTTGATAAGCATAATTTAAATGAAAACTCTTTGTTTATTTATGCATCTGACCACGGGCTTTCTGGAAAATGGAGCCTACAAGAGCAGGGACTAAAAGTACCCTTTATTGCGAGATGGCCGTCAAAAATTAAAGCGAATTCAACTTCAGAAACCATGCTTAGTTTGGTAGATGTTTTGCCAACTATTTTAGAAATAACAGATACTAAAATTCCAGATGACATTGATGGAAGAAGTTTTTACAAAACTTTACAAGGAAGTAAAGAAAAAGTAAATGATTATTTGTTTGGAGTTTCTACAAGACAAAATATTAGAGGCTGTAAAATTTTTCCCTCTAGGTCTGTGAGAGATTCACGATATAAATTGATTGTTAATTATAATTCCATTGAAGTTTTCAAATCTAATTTGGGTAATAATGAAGTGGTAAATGCCTTTATTGAAAGCTCAGCAAAATCTTTTCCTGATATCCCATATTATGAATTATATGATTTAATGAAAGATCCCTATCAGCAAGAAAATTTGGCGAACAAAAAAAATTACAGTAAGCAAAAAAAGCATTTGTTGAAAGTTTTATCAAAATGGATGGATGATCAAAATGATTTTATAATAAATAACCCAGCTACTTTGATAAAGCCTACATTACATCCCCTGGATAAAAACTCAAAGTGGAATACTGTTCCGGAAAAATTAGTTGGTAAATTAAAAGAGGAAGATTATGCTACACTACATTACTAATAGAAAAGTTTTATTATCAGCATTTGTTTGCTTACTAACACTTTCCTGTGTTACTGAAAAAAAAATAGAAAAGCCGTTGAATGTTGTTTGGATTAGTTGTGAGGACATGGGCCCAATATTAGGTGCATACGGAAATACAATAATCAAGACTCCCAACTTGGATAGACTAGCAAGCGAGGGGGTCCTTTATAAAAATGCGTATTCAACTGTTGGTGTTTGCGCGCCAAGCAGGTTCTCTATAATTACAGGAATGTATTCTGCTAGGCTTGGTGCTCACAACATGAGAACAGGAGATTATCATAACTTTAAAACACCCGAAGAGGTTTCTTATAAACAAGATATTGGAGTGATTGACAAAGCTGGCGTGAATATACCACAGTATGAAGTGGTTCCTCCCAAACATGTGAAGCCGTTTACAGAAATTTTAAGAGGTAATGACTATTACTGCGCAAATAATTTTAAGTGTGATTATCAATTTAATTGCCCATTTACTGCCTGGGACGAGGTTTCTTCGACTGTTAGCTTTAGGGATGTCCCCAAAGACAGACCTTTCTTTTATGTGTGGAATTCACTGTTAACACATGAGTCTAGAATTTGGCAAAGAAGTGATGAGGCATTAACAGTGGCACCTCAAGATGTCATTATTCCAGATTATTTTGCTGATATCCCTGAGGTTCGTATGGATATCGCGAGAAAGTATTCTAATATTGAAGCAATGGATAAAAAAGTTGGCGAACTGTTAAAACAATTAGAAGAGGATGGCTTATTAGAGACAACAATAATTATGTTTTGGAGTGATCACGGAGGTAACCTGCTTCGTCAAAAGAGGGCGGTTGGAAATAGCGGGTTAAATGTTCCTTTGATTGTAAGATATCCCGATAAGAAAATGGCTGGTAAAGTTGAAAATAGAATTGTTTCATTAATGGATTTAGCACCTACTGTATTATCTCTTTTAAATATTGAACCACCTGCACATTATGATGGAAAGGCATTTGCTGGCCCGTTTGAAGATCAGCCTAGAAAATATGCTTTTGGCACCGCGGATAGGTTTGATGAGAGCACAGATATGCAAAGATCTGTGCTAGATGGTAGATTTGTATATATTAAGAACTTTATGCCTGAGCTCCCCTTAATTTATAGAAATAAATATCGCGAAAGAATACCAATGAATTCAAAATTAATTCAAATGGATAGTCAAGGAGAATTACAGGGGGATGCGTCCTACATCTTCATGAAAACCAAAGAAGTGGAAGAATTATATGATTTACAAGTAGACCCTTACGAAGTTAAAAATGTAGTGACGAACCCAGAATATGCGGACAAGTTGGTTGAGTTAAGAAATGCTCTTTCTGCATGGCAAGATGAAATTAATGATAAGGGATTTTTACCTGAAAATGAAATTGTAAAGTCCTTTTGGCCTGAAATGAAACAACCGGTCACAGAGGATGTCGTATTTTCATTGAACAGCGACGGGTTGATAAGTTTAAGCACAACCACTCCAGGCGCATCCATTGGATATCAATTGGATGGAAATATTGGAAGTAACAGCTGGGAGTTTTACCACAAACCGTTAAGGATTAATGAAGATCAACAAATTGCTGCGAGAGCGATAAGAATAGGCTTCAAAGCTTCTAACATAACTCTAAATCAAAATTGATGAAAACACAAAAATCGATTCTAATATTATTTTTTGGGTTAGCCCTTTTTACCGGCTGTCAAAATGAAGAAACAAAACATAATATATTATTTATTTCTATTGATGACTTAAAGCCTAGTATTAATTCTTACGGGGATGCAAAAATGATTACACCAAATATTGATAAACTTGCTTCTGAGGGCGTACAATTTAATAATGCATTTACCAACATTGCAGTTTGTGGAGCGAGTCGTGCTAGTTTAATGACAGGAATTCGCCCTAGCGAAAAAAGGTTTAATGATTTTTCCACTCGCGCTGCTAAAGATGTTCCGGATGCAATTTCATTGAATGAACTTTTTAAAAACAATGGATATGAAACAATTTCCTATGGAAAGATTTATCATCACAATGATGATTTTGCTGAGCATTGGACAGAGATTGGTGAAAGAGCGGAGCAAGCTGATTTTCAAGATCCAAAGGCTATAGAGATGAGGGATAATGCGGAGCGGGGTGAGTATGGTAAAAAAAATCCTATCATAGAGTACCCAGAGGTCAGCGACTATGCTTATCACGATGGTAAAATCACTGTAAAGGCTATTAAAAAATTAAAGGACTTGAAAGAAAATAATAAACCTTTCTTTCTTGCAATTGGATATGTTTCCCCACATCTACCGTTTATACAACCAAAGAAATATTGGGATATGTATGAGCATGAAAAGATTGAGTTAGCCGACAATCCCTTTCAGCCAAAAAATTCACCTGATATTGCAATTGAGGCGCAACACAATTCGGCTGAGCTTAGAAAAAATTATTTAAATATTCCTGCCGATGGTCCACTCGGCGATGATTTATCAAGAGATCTAATTCATGGTTATTTTGCAAGTGTTTCTTACACGGATGTATTAATAGGAGAATTAGTAGACGCCCTTGAAAATATCGGCCTCAGGGACAACACTACAATTGTCTTGTGGAGCGATCATGGGTATTTTTTGGGGGAGCATGGTTTTTGGTGCAAGCATAGTACATTCTATGAGGCAGTACACGTACCACTAATTATATCATCCCCAAAGTTTTCCAATAATATTCCAACGGATTCTTTTACAGAGCTTGTGGATATTTATCCAACTTTATGTGAGCTAACTAATATAGAGGCACCTAGTTATCTTCAGGGCCAAAGTTTAGTGTCAGTTTTAGAAGACTCATCAATGGAATTAAAAAAAGAAGTTTACACGAGATACAAACAGGGCGAGGCCGTCATAGATAAAGATTATTCATACACAGAATTTGTTGAAAATGGACAGTATCTTGGAAATATGCTCTATGACATGAATAATGATAGAAAACAAAATGAAGATATCTCAAAAAAATCAAGTAATTTAGAATTGGTAAAATATTACAGCCAGAAACTGAAAGAAATGAGAGCTTTTGTTGATGAGGATCCAATTATTAATTAATATGAAAAAACACATGCTTAGAGTGATTACCACTGTAGCTTTATTTATTAGCTATGGGGTTTTCTCACAATCTGAATATTATGTTTCTGAGTCACTTGGATCCGATTCAAATGGTGGGACTGAAAGTGCTCCATTTCAATCTATTAATAAAGGGATTTCAATGCTGAACCCAGGAGACACCGTGTATGTAATGGAGGGTGTTTATACAAATAATAATTTTGGAACAGTGGATCCCTCTACCAATACAAACATGAGTAACCCTCATGTGGCAACAGTAAATAAATCAGGAACTGAGGATGCTTATATCACTCTCAGAAACTATCCAGGTCACTTGCCAAAAATAAAGTTTGATGGCAGAGGAGGGATTATTATTTCAAATAATATGAATTATATAATTATTGAGGGATTTGAAGTGGAAGGCCCCTCACAAGATATTGAATATCCGGCGGCGATAGCAGACAGGGAATATAAAATTCTATGTGCGGAAGATGGAGATAGTTCTACAAATTATAATAATGCTTATTTTGGGGGAAAGGGAATTTGGGGAGGTTATGGAGCTCATAAGCACGTAATTATTAGAAATAACATTGTACACGATACGCCTGGTTCAGCCATAAGATTTAATGATAGTGATTACATTACTATAGAAGATAATATTGTTTACAATTCAAATTGGTGGACTTCCTCAGCATCCAGTGCAATAGTTTTTGCGGAGACAATTTCAGAAGATGGAGATAATGGTAGTAATATAAAAATGATCATTCGTGGAAATCTGGTATATAATAATTGGAACAGAATCCCCTTTTATGTTACACAGCTTCCCGACAACTCTGGAAATACAAATCCAAATTATGGGACCGCTAGTTATAATAATATATTGGATGGTCAGGGTATTTATGTAACCAGAAGTGATCCTGGTTATAACGGGACTTTTCTTTTTGAAAATAATATATGTGTAAATAATGGTAAGAATGGGATTAACTTTGACCATTCCCAGTCAGCCTCTGCAATTTATCAAAACAATACATTATATTTTAATGGGGTTCATGAGATTATTCAAGACCTTTCTGTCGAAGAAGGATATCCTGCCCATAGAGGTCAAAAGGTTGGAGGGATCAAGGCAAATAATGTTAAAAATGCTACAGTGGTAAATAATATTATTATGACTAGAGACAATCAATTTTCTGCGCTTCAACTTAATAATGTTAGTGGCACAAGAGTTGCCGTCAATAACCTCTTAGTAAATGGCAATTATGCTTGGCCAGCAAATGAAGAAAATAATTTAATAAACTTAGACCCAATGTTTACAATGGCCCCCAATGAAGTATTGGATGAAATTGATATTGCAACAACAGACTTTACCCTTTTAGAGGGCTCTCCAGCTATAGATGCTGGTAACCCAAGTTATGGACCTGAAGATGATTATGATGATAATCCGCGTCCCATAAGTACAACAGGAATTTCTTCCACTACTTTTGAAGATTCCACTGGAGGCTGGTCATCTTTTGGCGCCACTATTGAAATTAGTGAAGATACTGCACTGACAGCAGAAAAGAGTCTACTGACCAAGGACCGAACCGCAAATTGGCATAGCCCAAGGCTTGTTTTAAGCGGCATGATGACAGTGGGCGAAACCTATACTTTTAATGTATGGGTCAAATTAGCAGAGGGAGAAACGGGCACCTCTCAAATAACAATAAAAAACACAGACACAAATGAGTATGTTAATGTTACTGATCAAGTTCAGGTTTCCGATCAAGAGTGGACCATGGTAAGTGGAGATTTTACTTATGAACAGGAAAATAATATGTTTGTTTATGTCAAAGGCCCCTCTATTGTAAATGGTGTAGGAGCTGAGTATTATATAGATGATTTCTCTTTAGTTGTGCAAGGGTCTCCACCGGTTGATTTTAATTCATCGGGAAATATCATTGATATTGGAGCCTATGAATATACTGAAGAAACAATTGACACTACCCCGCCTGTAATCACTCTTGATGGAGATAATCCGATGACCATTGAATGTGCAGCAGACGGATTTACAGATCCTGGTGCATCGGCCACAGATGATATTGATGGTGACGTTGCAGTTGAGACAAATTTGCCAAACGGGTTTATCGAAGCAATTCAATATAATATTGTTGGTACATATCAAGTAATTTATACTGCAACTGACAGTTCTGGAAATAGTTCTTCAACTACAAGAATAGTTAATATTGAGGAAGACACACCTCCTTCACTAGATTTTGCGCAAGGATCCTCTTCAACATATGACTATGAGTTAGGCTGGACTTTTGATATAGGAAATATTGAGCCTCCAATTGTAACAGATTATTGTGATGGTGATAACCTTAGCTACAATGTTTCTCATAATGTTGATACTTCTTCTCCAGGAACTTATACGATTACTTTTACAGCTACAGATTCGTCTGGAAATACAGCAAGCACTTCAGTTTCATTAATTGTTATTGATCCGCTTTCTATTTCAGAAAACTATATTGAGAATGCATATCTCTTTCCTAATCCGTCTTCTGAAAATATCTATATCAAAAATCTTAAGGGGGATGAACTAATTACTATGTATGATCTTTTAGGAAGAGTTGTTGAAATACCTTTTCAAAATACTGAAAACAACAGCGAAATAGTTGCGGATATTTCCTTATTAAAAAGAGGGTTATATTTGGTTGTAATTAGTGATGTAAGCAATAATTCAAAGAGAACAATCTCTGTTATCAAAGACTAACAGTTCCCAACTTTTTTGTAATCGAATTATTTCTTATTTTTACAATATTCAATAACTAACTTAAATGAACTTTTTCAAGTTTTTTTTATTTGCAATTTTTATAACTACATTTTTTGTAGAGTCAAACGCTCAGTCTGAATTGATGTTAAAAAACTCAAATATTGAAGGTGTAAACGCTGAAGGTAAATTTTGGTGGTGGAACAACAGCGCTAAGAATGGTGCAGACGCTACCTTTTCCATTGAGGATTTTGACACAAACCCTGGCAGCGAAAAATCGTTAAAAATTGAAACACATAGACTTGGTGATAACGGATGGTTTTTAAGTACTCAGTATAACCAGAAGTTTAAAGGGAAAGATGGAGAAAAAGTAACAGTTGTCTTTCATGCTAAAGAAGTTGATGGAAATGGAAAAATCAAACTTGTTCTCCAAAATGATATCAAAGGAAGTTTTCAAGGAAAAGATTTTAAGTTAAGCAAGGACTGGACATCTTACACATATACCTTTAGTATGAAAGGTAAAAGTCAAAATAATCAAATTAAGTTTTGGTATATGACTGAAGGCGCAACGTTCTTATTGGATGATATCAAAATTTTAAAGTAAACAAATACTAACAATAAATAAAAACATAAATTATGAATAAAAATTACGCAATCGTTATAGCTTTAATGATGTTTTTCAATTTAAGCTTATTCTCTCAGGACGGACCTCCATGGGATTTTAACGGAACTGATCATGGATTTGTCGCAAGCAATTATACAGCTCTTGCTGTTGGCGATACATATTTAACCTATTCAATCAACAGCCCCAATGATGACGGGAATGGGGGTTCTTCAAACCCAAACTTTAAAAAGGAAAATGCCATGCTTGACACTAGTCCAGGCAACTTCATCGCTGTCACCTTGCAAAACTTAACTGCAAATACAAGAATTGTTGTCATTTTAACTAAAAATGGAAATAATACATATACTAATTTTGACGGCCTTACGCCTAATAATGAAGGATTTGTAACGCACTATATAAACGTGGGTGGTAGTGCAAACTGGAATGGAGAGGTTGATGCGATTAATTTTAGATTTAAGCAAGGGGGAGGAGTTAATAATAACGTATATGCAGGTGATATTTTATTTGATCACATAGAGGTAGTTGATGGAATCCCATCTACACCAAGAATGGACTATACTTTTGATGACCCTTCGGATGCTGAAGGATTTGTTGGAGGAAATGGAGTTTCTTTATCACAGCCCAATGCTGGTTCAATTGTGGCAAATATAAGTGCCAATAGTCCTTACCCAAAGTTTGAACAAAGTGGAATTTACAGTGTTGATGCTGATACTTATAAGTATGTAGAAATTAACTTAACAAATAATTCTCCTAAGAACAGAATTACATTTGTATCTCCTAGTGGTGGAAATCAGTTTTCTGGTTCTGAAATGGTGCAAGGAGAGCAATTAATATATTTAAATCTTTCTGAGATGACCAATTGGAATGGCACTTATTCTAATTGGTGGTTACAATTAGTGGAAAACCCGGGCGATGGACCTGTTGCTTCAGCAGGGGAAGTCATTATCGACAGGATTTTATTTACGGACGTAAATAATGCCCCTATGCCATTCCACGATGTAACCTTTAATGTAAATACAGCTAACATTAATGTTGGTGACTTTGGAATGTTTTTAGGGGACGGAATATTTGGTGGTTCTAATGCTGAACAAATGTCTGATGACGATGGTGATGGTATTTATAGTGTTACGCTTTCTTTACCAGAAGGCACCTCAGGAAACTACGCATTCTTTAATAGTCCTGATGCAGACAATGCTTGGTCAACTAAAGAAAATTTAGAAGGTCAAGAATGTGCTGATTCAGCTAATTATAACAGCAGGTTCCTAGATCCTATCGTAGCAGACACTGTATTATCATTCTGTTTCGCTAGTTGTGAAGAAGCTTGTCCTGATGTTACTTTATATGACGTTTCATTCAATGTTGATACTAATAATATCGAGGTTGGTCCTAACGGAATGTATGTCGGTGGTGGTTTTGTTGGAAATGCAGTTGCTTTTGCGATGTCAGATGATGATATGGATGGAATTTACACTAAAGTTCTTAAGTACGCTGAAGGAACAACTGGAAATTACATCTTCCTAAATAGCCCAGTTCATGGTGGTGATTGGGATGCAAAAGAGGTATTGACAGGTCAAGATTGTGCTGATGGTCAGTACGACGACAGACTGTTAGATCCAGTTACTGGCGACACAACTGTTCAGTTCTGTTATGGAACTTGTGATACGGAATGTGTTACAGAAGAACCTTGTGAATTCTCCATTGTACTAACTGATTTATATGGAGATGGATGGAACGGGAATTCTCTTGATGTTCTTGTAAATGGAGAAGTAGTATTAGTTGATATTGCTACTGCAAATGCGGATGATCAAGACCCTGTAACATTTACATTTTCTGTTGTAACAGGTGATGTAATTGATGTTGTATATGACCCCTCAGGTACTTGGGATGGAGAAAATGCATATGTAGTTTACAACAATCAAGGTGAGGAAATTGCGGCAGAATCTGGAGCCGGAGGTGGTTCTGGTGATGCTGGACCAGCGAATACTATTGGTTTAGCAGCAATTTGTGCAGAACCGCAAAACTTTGTAACTGCAGATCCTAACTATGAATGGGGAGGATACATGG
>CENP01189982.1_pt1 | contig 47023 bp, 43 predicted proteins | sample 361281 | NCBI WGS metagenome assembly CENP01 (sample SAMEA2591122, study PRJEB7988) | marine metagenome | biome: marine biome (ENVO:00000447); feature: deep chlorophyll maximum layer (ENVO:xxxxxxxx); material: saline water (ENVO:00002010), including plankton (ENVO:xxxxxxxx) | depth 70 m
CCACTTTGCCATGGTTGCCATAAGTGATGTGTTAAAAATGACACTAACAGGGCTCTCATTCTGAAATTCAAGTATCCTGTTGTTATAACACACCTCATCGATGCGTCCACCAATGGATATCCAGTTTTGCCTTTCTCCCAGGCAGATATAAACTTTTTATTTATAGGTTTTACTAAATTTTTATAACCTTTGTTCACGCTTCTAAACTCCATTTGAAATTCCATTTCAAATTTTTGTATGAAGTGTGCTTGCCATCTCAATCTTGATGTAAAACCATTAAGTTGAAACTTAGATTTTCCATTTTGTATTTGTTCTTTAGCTCTTTGCCAAGCATATCTCGTTGAGATATTTCCCCATGACATATAGGGTGATAATCTAGAACAGCTAGTTCTTGAAGCTTCAGGCTTACTTATTTTATTTTGATATTTTGAGTGTCGACTATCTAGAAAACTGTCAAGATATTTAATCCCAGAGCTAGTTCCTCCTTTTTGTAAGATTTTAGAATCTTCAACCTTAAAGTTTTGATTTTTTTTAATGTTAATAAAATCATTTTTTTCACCTTTAAAGATTACAACAGGTGATTTCATATGATCTCGCCATTTTTTTATCCAGTTCTTTCTGTTTTTTAATCCTCTGAATACACCGTTATTTATTTCTTCTTCCCATTGTATAGAATTAGTTTGACAAAATTCTTTCAGTAAGATGTCCCTTGAAAAAGTTACATTTAGCCCTGTTTCGTTATGTGAAAAAATTTTCTTTACTAAAAACTTATCTTGAATCTCTTTTAAAACATCAGTAATTTCTTTGTTATATGTATGAATGCATGTTTCAACGTTTTTCAAGTAAATGTTTAAATCATTTATAGATTCTTTTATAAAATTCCAATGTCTGGTTGAGTAGTGTTTATTTTTCTTTAAACTTGGTTCGAAGCAATAAATAAGCAAGAGTTTTTCTTTTTGACTTATAGCATTATTAAGTGGTTCATTATCAAGAAGACGTAGGTCTCTTTTGAACCAAAAAATATTAATAGGTTCTTTCAATTAACCTATACTGTTACTTTAAGAGTTGATCCACTTAAGGATGTAGTGTAGCATTTCAATACTCCACCTGCTGTTCCTGCAGTACTACAATCAGATGGGTAAGAATTGCCGTGTGCACTACATTGAAATCTATTGTTGGAAGAATTAAATGACCAATTGTTTCTATTTCCTTGATGAGGGCATGAATTAGTAAAGGCTCTGTAAGTGCTTGAATCAATTTTTAATAATAGCATATTTTGTGCTGTAAAATTCATCCAATTATTGGATTGTAAAGAAGAAAAATTGGAATGACTTAAGTTAATTGTTACAACATTTCCATCTTTAGAGTAACCATTGTTAGTTCCAGTATTTCCAGATCCAGAACCACCTCCAATATTAACATCATCATCGCCAGACGAACATGATTCTAAAACTGTAATACCTAAGAAAGCCATTGCAACAGTTGGACAAACATTCATTAAAAAATCTCTACGTTTATTTTCTAAATTTTTCATATCAAATTTTTATAAACTTTTCAAAACTTATGCCATATTTATTGATAATCACTTTTTTTAATAAAATTTTAATAAATGTTATACATTTATTTAGATGAAAATTTTCAAAAATATTTCTTTTTTATTAGCTCTCGTTCTTTTGGGGTGTAATAATCAATCTATTCAATCAGAAAATTCTGTCTTCCAACCAAATAGACCTTTATCAGAACTTATTGGTGTAAATGAAGTCAATTTTTCAAGTATAGATTCAGCCTATATAAAAAGATTTAATGTTTGGAACCAATTTATAGCTGTAAATACAAAGTTAAGTCGAGTAACTCCTCAATCAAATGATCATAGGTCAATCTTTAATTCAATTAAACTAGATTTACAGGACATAAATCAAAACAATATACCTTACCCATTCAATAAGCCCGAAGTTATAGGAAGGCTACGCGTAGTGAAAACCTTTGTGTATAAAGTAAATTCATATGACTTAAATCCTGTTAATTTGAAAATTTATGAGGAAGATGTGATTATGATAATAAAATCTTTTAATGCTTTTGTTGAAAAACTAAATGCACTTGCTGAAGAGGCTGGTTATTAGATATTATTTAATTTATTAAGTTCCCTTTCAATTTCTTCATCCTCAATTTTTCTAAAAATTAACTCTGGTTTGTTTATCAATTCTTTAGAGTCAATAATATTTGAAGAAATATTTAATTCTGTCCATTTTTTATCTTTCAAATTTAAAATGGATTTAAGTTTTTCCGATGCAAATGGTACAAATGGTTCACTTAATATGGCTAACATTCCACAAATTTGAATTGAAATAAACATTATTTCTTCAACTTTTCTATTTTGATCCTCAATTTTGATAAGCTTCCATGGTTCAGTATCAGCAAGGAATTTATTTCCAAGTCTAGCCAAATCTATAAGGGTGTTAACTGACTCTCTAAATTTAAAATTATCTAAAGATTTTGAAATTGATTCTGGATATTTATAAATCTCTTTTAAGATACCATAGTACTCGCTTTTCTCATCAACTTGATTAGGTACAATACCATCATAATATTTGTGAGTTAATACCAAAGTTCTGTTTATAAAATTTCCAAATATTGCAACCAATTCACTATTGTTTCTTAATTGAAAATCTTTCCATGTAAAATCATTGTCTTTAGATTCAGGTGCATTCACTGTGAGCGTATAGCGAAGACTGTCCTGCATATTAGGAAAATCTTCTAAATATTCATGTAACCAAATAGCCCAATTCTTTGAGGTTGAAATTTTATTTCCTTCTAAATTTAAAAATTCATTGGCTGGAATATTTTCTGGAAGTATGTATCCTCCGTGGGCTTCTAAAATAATTGGAAAGATGATAGAATGGAAAACTATATTGTCTTTTCCGATGAAATGAATAAGCTTAGTATTTTTATCTTTCCAGTAAGGTTCCCAATCTTTATTATTATTTTTTGCCCACTCTTTTGTTGATGATATATAACCAATAGGAGCATCAAACCAAACATATAAAACTTTTCCTTTTCCATCTATATGAGGGACATGGATACCCCATTCTAAATCTCTTGTAATAGCTCTTGATTCTAAGCCTAAATCAATCCATGACTTAACTTGTCCATACACATTTGGCTTCCATTTTTTTTCCTTACCCTTTAAAATCCATTCCCTCAAAAAATTCTCATAATCTCCTAAAGGCAAATACCAATGTTTGGTTGATTTTAAAATAGGTGAAGCACCACTTAACTTAGATTTTGGATTAATTAGGTCAGTTGGACTGAGTGAACTTCCACAATTTTCACACTGATCTCCATATGCCTCTTGATATCCACATTTTGGACAAGTTCCTTCCACAAATCGGTCAGCTAAAAATTGATTTTCTACTGGATCATATAATTGTTCTGATATTTTTAATTCAAGTAAGTTTTTAGCTTCCAGTTCTTTGAAAAAACTGGATGCAGTGTCGTGATGAATTTTAAGTGAAGTTCTTGAATAATTGTCAAAGGAAATTCCAAAAGAATTAAATGAGTTTTTGATTAGATTGTGATACTTATCAATTACTTCTTTTATTGTCTTCCCTTCAGATTTCGCTTTAATTGATATTGCAACGCCATGCTCATCACTTCCACATATATAAGCAACATCATTATCGGTTAATCTTTTGAACTTAGCAAAAATATCTGCCGGTATATAAGCACCAGCAAGATGACCTATGTGCAATGGTCCATTCGTATAGGGTAGTGCCGATGTAATGGTATATCTCTGCTTACTCTCCATTTAATGCTCAAAAATATGGAAATAATTGTCCATATTTATTATTATACCAAGTAATATTAAAATGTTAAATTTGTAAAGTATTGTGAAAATTAAAACAATTTTAATTTGAAAACTATTTCTCAAGCAGTTTCAGAATATATAAAATCAAAACCTTTTTTAAGCTCTGCATTAAATGATGGTATAATAAATTTGACATCACTCTCACGTCAAATAAAACCAGAGGTTGAGGAAATATTAAGAAAAAAAGTGAACAACGGTGCAATAGTCATGGCACTTAATCGTTTATCTGTAAGTTTTGAATTCCAACATACTCATAAGATTGTTAAAGTTTTAAAAAATATTGGAGATATTACTGTTAGATCGAACTTGGTTGATTATAATTTTAAGGTGTCAGATACCCTGTTATCTAATCAGTCTTTGTTATTAAAGGATCTTAATGATAATAAAAAAATATTTTATACTAGTTCAAGAGGTGTAGATGAGTGTAATATTGTTGTTAGTAAAGATGTAATATCATTACTTGAGGAAAAATTATCAAATGAAATTTGTCTAAGCAAAACAGATAATTTATGTTCAATTTCATTTAAACTTCCTGAGGAAAATGTTTCAATTCCAGGTATTTATTATTTTGTTTTTCAAAAATTATCATGGGATGGTATCAATATTTCACAAATAATATCAACGTCAAATGAATTTACCATTTTAGTTGCAGAATCTGAAGTAGATAAAGCTTTTTCAATTATCAATAAGTTGAAGTCTATTTAAATTCTCCAGCGCTTCTCTTATTGTGTTTATTTTTTCGAATACAACGTATAGTGATTTGTTGTTAGCTATATTTTTTTCTTTCATCTTACAACCATTAATAGTATTTATGAGTTGTAAAATACTTATGAATTTTTTGCTATTAAAAAATTTGTTTTCAGATTGATCTGGGAAATAACAAAGCATTTTATTATTCTTTAGAGTTATTTTTCTAAAATTAAGAATTGAACCAATCCATTTAAGTTTAACGCTTTCAATCAAGTCTTCTGTTTCCTTTGGGAGAAAACCAAATCTATCATAGAGTTGTTCTTTGAATATTTCAAGTTCATCTTCATTCTTTATCTCAGAAAGTTTTTTATAAAGTGTTAACCTCTCAGATGAACTTTGTATGTAGTTGTTTGGAAATAGAATTTCAAAATCAGTATCTATTATAGTTTCAATTTTATTTGTAAATAAGTTTTTCAGTTCATTTTTAAATAAAGACTTAAATTCTTTTTGTTTTAGTTCTTCAACAGCTTCATTTAATATTTTGTGATATGTTTCAAATCCGATATCATTCATAAAACCACTTTGTTCTCCTCCTAAAATATCCCCAGCACCTCTAATTTCTAGATCTCTCATTGAAATATTAAATCCAGAACCTAAGTCTGTATATTGGCTGACCGTATTAATCCTTTTTTTAGCATCGTTAGTTAAATTAGATATTGGTGGGGTGATAAAATAACAAAAAGCATTTTTATTACTTCTTCCTACTCTCCCTCTCATCTGATGTAAATCACTTAATCCAAAGTTGTGAGCATTGTTAATGAAAATCGTATTTGCATTTGGAACATCTAAACCACTTTCTATTATTGTAGTTGACAATAGAATATCAAATTCATTATTAATGAATTCAAGCATAATTTTTTCTAGTTTTTTTCCTTCCATTTTACCATGTCCAATTTTTATGCTTGCATTTGGAACTAAATCCCTTAACCAATTTCCAAATTCTTCTATATTATTGACTCTGTTGTGAACAAAGAAAATTTGACCTCCTCTTTGTAATTCATATTGAATTGCATCTGAAATTATTGAATTTTCAAATCGAATAACTTCGCTCGATATTGGAACTCTATTGGGTGGAGGAGTATTAATTATAGACAAATCTCTTGCAGACATTAAGCTGTATTGAAGAGTTCTAGGAATTGGAGTAGCTGTTAGCGTTAATACATCTATATTTTCTTTTAATGATCTTATTTTTTCCTTAACATTTACACCAAATTTTTGTTCCTCATCAACAATTAACAGTCCTAAATTTTTATAGGTTATTTTATCATTCATTACTTGGTGAGTTCCAATAATTATGTCTAGTCTACCATTTTTTAGATCATCTACAATTTTATTTCTTTCTTTCGTGGATTTAAATCTATTTAAATAGTCAAATGATACAGGAAAGTCCTCAAATCTTTTACTTAATGTTTTATAGTGCTGAAAAGCCAAAATAGTAGTAGGAACCAATATTACCACCTGTTTTCCATTATCAACTGCTTTAAAAGCTGCTCTAATTGCAATTTCTGTTTTTCCAAACCCAACATCACCACAGATTAATCTATCCATTGGATGAGGTGAATGCATGTCATTTTTAACATCATTACTAGCTTTTAATTGATCTTCTGTTTCAACGTACAAGAAGCTAGCCTCCAGCTCTAGTTGAAGTGAACTATCGGGTTTATATTCGTATCCATTAGATAATTTTCTTTTAGCGTATGCCTTAATTAAATCAAAAGCAAGTTTTTTTACTTTAGATTTTGCTTTTGACTTTAATTTGTCCCATGCACCAGAACCAAGTTTATAAATTCTAGGTTTTGCTCCATCTTTACCATTGAACTTTGATATTTTGTGAAATAAATGAACACTTAAGTATAGAGTATCTCTTTCCCCATAATCTAGTCTGATAACCTCCTGATTTTTTCCATTTACATCAATTTTTGACAATCCTTTAAAAACTCCAATACCATGATCTATATGAGTAACATAGTCACCAATATTTAGTTTATTAATCTCATCAATTTTTACTTTTTTAGATTTTGAAAATCGTTTTTGGAGTTTAAAACTATGAAACCTATTAAAGATTTCATGATCAGTATACCTAATTTTTTTCTCATCTTTATCTATAAATCCTTTACATAGAGGTTTTATGATCTTTTTATACTCATATTTATTCTCAAATTTTTCTATAATCTGATCAAATCTTAAAGATTGCTCAACAGAATTAAAATAAATATTGATCTTAAAACCATCACTGAAATATTTTAGTAAGTTTTTGTTTAGTAAATCAAAATTTTTATTGAAAGAGGGTTGAGGTATTTTATTGAACTTTATGTCAGCACCAGAATGAGTTTCACATACATTAATCAAGTAATCCTTATTAGTAATTATACTATTGAACTCATCCAATCCAATATAATTGGAACTATCGAATTTGTGACAATTATCAATCATATCTTTGATCGTGTTTAAAGATTTAGTAATGATTAATGCTGCGTTATTAAATAAGTTTAACAAACAGTCATCTTTAACTGTTATTTCTGAACTTGGACTTGGTTTAATTTTAATTTCTTTCAATTCTTTAATTGAAAATTGAGTATTCACATCAAACTCTCTTATGCTTTCAATTTTATTATCATCAAATTGAATTCTAATTGGATTTTCGTTAGAAAATGTAAATACATCTAAGATTCTTCCCCTTAACGCAAAATCTCCCGGACTTTGAACAAAATCACATTTATGGTAATCAATTTTGAAAAGTTTTTCATTTATTTCCGAAAAGTAATATTCTTCTTCACACTTAATTTTTATTGTATTTTCATTGTTAGAATTTTGTTTTGAAACTCTTTCTGCAATTCCATTGGCTGAGGAAACATAAATTCTTTTATTGTTACTCTCAATGCTTTCACAGACCTTTTCTCTCTGTAATGAATTGTCTTTATTAATTGAATATGATTTCAATTTATTGTAAGAGCTTGGAAAGTATAAACATTCTTTATTCTGTGTATGATCTACTAAATCCGAATATATATATCTCGCTTCAGATTCATCATCACATAAAAACATTATAGATTTATTTGTTTTGTAGAATAAATCAATAATTAAAAGTGATAATGAAGATCCGTGTAGTCCATTAATATTGACTGAAATTTTAGATTTAGATAATAAGGATTTGAGTTTCTGAAATTTCAGAGACCTATGGAAATTTGTTTTTGAAGGATTAGATTCCTTATTCATTTAAACAAATCAAAATAATTTGGCGCAAGATAGCTTTTAGATATTGGATATTAAAGAAAATAGTTATAATCATAACAAATCATAATAATTATATATAATTATGAAAAAACCTAATTCAAATAAGATACAATAATTAGTTTTGCTTTTAATATGAGTGTATTAATTAGAGATGCCGTTCAAAATGACATGAAGCAAGTTCTTATGTTAATTAAAGAATTAGCAAAATTTGAGAAGGAACCAAATGCTGTCATTCTAAATGAGGAACAATTGGTTCGTGATGGATTCTCTGAAAATCCTAAATTTAAATGTTTTGTAGCCGAGTCTGATAATGAGATTATAGGTATGGCATTAGGTTATCCAAGATATTCCACATGGAAGGGAATGACTATGCATTTGGAAGATTTAATAGTTACGAAAAGTAGAAGAGGCAATGGAATTGGACGTGTATTATTTTCAAAATTTATAAATTATGCTCATTCTCTAAAAGTTAAAAGAATCGAGTGGGCTGTTCTAGATTGGAATGTAAATGCTATTGAATTTTATAAAAAAAATGGTGCAAAAATACTATCAGATTGGACAGTAGTTCAGATGGATGAAGATTCAATTAAAAAGTTTTGTAATAATGAAAGTATTTAAGTTTGGAGGAGCCTCAGTAAAAAATCCAGAGGGAATCAAAAATTTATTAAGCTTAGTAAAAAAATCAAATGATGAAAGGCTCGTTGTTGTTGCCTCTGCTATGGGTAAAACCACAAATGCTTTAGAAGCTATAATTGATTATTACTTTCAAAATAAAAGTAAACCAGATAGATTAATTCTAGAATTATATCAATATCATAAAGAAATATTGGAAGATCTATTTGATGATAATCATGAAATATTTAATATAATAAAATCATATTTTGAAAAATTATCTCATTTTTTTATTACAAATAAATCACCTAATTACTCTTTTGTTTATGATCAAGTTGTTGTTTTTGGAGAGTTAATTTCAACATCAATTATCAATAGTTTTTTAAATTATAATAGTATTGAATCTGTATGGCTTGATGCAAGAAATTGTATTAAAACCGACTCAAATTATAGGGGAGGAAACGTTGTTTGGGATGAAACACAAAAAAATATTGTAAGCTCAACAATAAAAGGAAATGTAATCGTGACTCAAGGTTTTATCGGAAGCGATAAAAACAATTTTAATACTACATTAGGTAGAGAAGGTTCTGATTATACTGCTGCAATTTTTGCTTATTCGCTTAATTGTGATTCATTAACTATTTGGAAAGATGTTCCTGGTGTTTTAAACGGTGATCCAAAGGTTTTTGATAATACAAAATTATTAGAACAAATTTCTTATTCTGAAGCAATTGAATTGGCATTTTATGGTGCTTCTGTTATTCACCCAAAAACACTACAGCCTCTGCAGAAGAAGGAGATCCCTCTATTTGTAAAATCATTCTACAATCCTGATACAAAAGGAACTAAGATTTCGAGAGGAGTTGATTTGTTCCCAATGATACCTTGCTTCATTAATAAAGAGAAATTAATTTTAATCAAGTTGTCATCAATTGACTTTTCTTTTATTGTTGAAAATCATATCAGTGAGATTTTTAAATCTCTTCATGAATTTAAAATGAAGGTTGATGTTATTCAAAATTCTGCTATTAGTTTTTCTGTTTGTGTATTTGATAAGTATAATAAGATTGAAGAGTTTTCTAAAAAAATGGAAAAGAAATTTAAATTAGATATAACTAGAAATGTTTCTCTATTTACTATTAGACATTTTAACGAGAACTCAATTAAAAAAATCTCAAAAGGAAGGACACTCTTACTTGAACAAAGGACTGAAAAAATATCTCAGTTAATTTTCTCCGATTAAATTAAGAGATATAATTTTTTCTATAATTGTGGAACTTAATTTTAATTTGCTTTCTACTGTCCATCCTGCTACATGTGGAGTCATAATTACTGAATCAGAAGTTTTTAAAAACTCAAAAGACTCATCAGAACTTACATTCTCAAATGAGCTTTCTTCAAAATCTATAACGTCTAAGCACGCTCCAGTAACTTTTCCAGATTTTATACCAGAAACAAGATCTTTACTATTAACACATAATCCTCTGGCAGTATTAATCAGAATAAAATTCTTGTAACATGAATTTATAAACTTAGAATTAATCATATTGTTAGAAGATTCATTATAATCAGTATGAATACTAATGATATCAGATTTTTCTTTAAGTATTTTTAAATCAACTGGTATTGCATTATATTCTGATGGTATATTTTTAATATCGTAGTATACAATATCGCAATTAAATCCAGTCAATTTTTTAGCAAAACTTTTTCCAGTTTTTCCAAATCCTATAATACCAACGGTTTTTCCTTCAATCTCAAATCCTCTGTTTTGTTCTCTTTCCCATATCCCTTTTCTAACTTGAATTGATGAAATATTGATTTTATTTATCAGACTAAAAAGTAAACCAAATATATGCTCACCAACTGCATTCGCATTCGCTTCACCTGCCGAAATAACTTCAATATTATTAGTTTTTGCAGATTGAACATCAATATTCTCAAGCCCTGAACCAACTCTTGCTATAAACTTTAAGTTTGTGGCTTTTTTAATAAAAGTATCGTCAATTGGAATTCTGCTTCTTATAATAAGACCGGAGTATTTGTGTATTTTTTTTTCAATTTCAGTTTTATTTGAAATTAAATCAATATCATTTTTAAATCCTATTTCATCTAATTTAGAAATGAGGTAATCATGATTTTTATCTAAATGTAACAGATACATTTTAAAATACTAAAATGACTTTAGCTATATAGAAAAATAATATTATTCCTATTATATCATTACCTGTAGTTATGAATGGTCCAGTTGCAATTGCAGGATCTATACCAAAACGATCTAGAATTATTGGAACATAAGTTCCAATAAGAGCAGCAACAATTATTACACAAATCATTGATGCAGATATTGTTAAACTCATATCAATTGGTTGATTGATCGCCAAACCAAATATAATAACAATGATACTTAATATGATTCCATTTAAGAGAGTAAGGCTTACTTCTTTAAATAATCTTGAAATAATACTACCTTTAATAACATCATTTGCAAGTCCTTGAACTACTATTGCAGATGATTGAACCCCTACATTTCCAGCCATTGCTGCTATAAGTGGTGTATAAAAAAACAAAGCTCTCAGTGAAGGTTTTGTCATAATCCCTTCATAACTTTCTAAAATAAATACACTGCCTAAACCTCCAAAAAGACCAAGAATTAGCCATGGTAATCTAGCTTTAGTTAGCTCAAAAATTGAATCATCTGCTTCAACATCGTTAGAGATACCAGCTGCAAGTAAATAGTCTTCCTCAGCTTCTTCTTTTATAAAATCTACAATATCATCAATTGTGATTCTGCCCAGTAATTTTTTCTTGTCATCTACAACAGGAATTGCTTCAAGATCATATTTTGACATAACCTTTGCAACTTCTTCACCTAGATCATTTACATATACAAAATCAACTTTAGGGATGTATATATCATTTATTTTACTTTTTGACGGTGAAGTGATTAAATCTTTTAGTGATAATCTGCCTATTAGTTCATTTTTTTTATTGGTTACGTATATTGAATGAACTCTGGTTATATTTTTTGCTTGTCTTCTAATTTCTCTGAGACATTTCTCTACACTCCAATTTTCATAAACACTTATAAGTTCTTTTGCCATCAAACCTCCGGCAGAATCTTCATCATAATTCAATAGCTCACGAATATTCTCAGTTAAATCTTCATCTTTAATGAGCGAAATTACTTTTTCTTTTCTCTCATCAGTAAGTTCATCTAAGATGTCAACAGCATCATCAGTATACATCTCTTTTATTTCACCAGCAATTTCTTTGAGTGATAATGTATTCAATATTTTTTCTCTTACATCTTCATCTAATTCTGTTAGAATGTCCGATGTTTTGTCACTGTCAATAAGTTTAATTAGGTAAATTGCTTGATCATGATCTAACTCGTCTATAATTTCCGCAACATCAGCATAATGAAATCCATCAATAATTTTTTTAATTGCTGAATTTTTTCTTTTTGAAATTAATTCAACCAATCTTTCTATAAGCTCTGTAGATAATTCAAACGTTTCCATTAGAAATCAAATTAGTTAGATAAATAAAATCCTTAACGCTTAGTTCCTCAGCTCTTTTTTCAAAGATAAGGTCTTCTTTTATATTATCATCTATTTTAAAACTCTTTAAACTATTCCTTAAAGTTTTTCTTCTTTGATTAAATGAAAGCTTAACTACTTTTATGAATAATTGTTTGTCACATTCAATGTCATTACTAATTTTTTTTAAATGTATAATTGCTGAATTAATTTTAGGTTGAGGAAAAAATGAATCAGGTTTTAATTTCATTTTTATTTCTACTTTAAAAAATGCTTGAATTAAAACAGATAAAATTCCATATTTTTTGGATCCATGTGCGGAAGATATCCTTTCTGCAACCTCATACTGAAACATCCCAACCATTTCACTTATAGATTCTAAGTTATTTATTATTCTAAATAAAATTTGTGATGAAATATTATAAGGAAAATTACCTATTACTGCAATTGGATGATCTAAGCTAATTAAATTATATTTCAAAAAATCAATATTTATAATTTTCCCTTCCATTTCAGGAAAAATATTTTCTAAATAATCACAACATTCTTTATCAACCTCAATAAAAATTTTTTGAAAATCATTAATATTTAATACATGCTTTGTTAAAGCACCCATTCCTGGACCAATTTCAAGAATTGTTTTACAATTTTTTAATTCTAAAAAATTAACAATCTGTAACGCTGTTTCTGAGTTTTTTAAAAAATTTTGACCAAACTTCTTTTTCGGTGAAATAGAACTCAAAATAATTAATTAATTAATTTGAATCCGCAGTAGGAGTGAAGAACTTTAGGAAGATACACTTTATTATCTTCTTGATTATTCTCTAATAGAGCAGCAACTACTCGTGGTAGAGCAAGAGCGCTTCCGTTTAAAGTATGAGCAAGTTCCTTTTCTTTATTGCCTTTATCAATCCTCAATTTCAATCTATTTGATTGAAAGCTTTCAAAATTAGAAACAGAACTTACTTCAAGCCATCTTTTTTGTACCTTAGAATAAACTTCAAAATCATAAGTGAGAGCTGAGGAAAAACCTAAATCCCCGCCACATAATCTTAAAATTCTAAATGGCAGATTTAATTCTGAAAGAAGAGATTTTACATGATCTACCATCTCATCTAATACCTCGTAGGAATTTTCAGAAGATTCAATTCTAACTATTTCAACTTTATCGAATTGATGAAGTCTATTTAAACCTCTTACATGAGAGCCATAGCTTCCAGCTTCTCTTCTGAAACATGGCGTATATCCTGTTAATTTAATTGGCAGTTCATTTTTATTAATGATAGTATCTCTATAAATATTAGTAATTGGAACTTCAGCTGTTGGTATTAAGTATAAATTATCATTTTCAACATGATACATTTGTCCTTCCTTATCTGGAAGTTGACCCGTACCATAACCGGAGTTTTCATTAATCAGTATAGGAGGTTGAATTTCGTGATAACCTGCATCGGTATTTTTATCCAAAAAATAGTTTATTAATCCTCTTTGAAGTTTGGCACCTTTTCCTTTATACAAAGGGAAGCCAGCACCAGTAATTTTATTTCCTAGTTCAAAATCAATGATATCAAGATTTTTAGCTAATTCCCAGTGAGGTAATATATTATTTTCATTTTGATCTACAGATTTACTTTCGAAAATAATTTCATTATAAGCATCATCTTTTCCTTGTTTAACTAATGGGTGTGGTATATTTGGTATTGTATATAATACTGATTCAAGATCTAGTTTAATTTTACTTAAATTTTCTTGTAATTCTTTTATTCTTGGTTTTATTTGAGTTGATTTTTCCTTTAAATTGTTTGCTTCTTCAATCTTGCCAGATTTAAAAAGGTCACCAATACTTTTAGCTATTGTATTTGAGTCGCTAAGTAATGAATCAAGATTTGTTTGTGTTTTTTTTCTTTTTTCATCAAGCTCAATAGCTTTGTTTATTTCAATAGAGTAATCAATATTTCTTTTTAAAAGACTATTTCTTACAGATTCTTGATTTCCTTTTAAATAATTTACCTGAAGCATAATATTTTATAAAATTAATACTTAAAACTTTAATGAATTAATTTCAGACATTTTTCTCTATCTAATTCTAACCTTTGAATTAAATCATCAATAGTTTCAAATCTTTTTTCTTCTCGGATGTATTCTAAAAGTTCAATTTTGATAATTTTTCCGTAGAGATTTCTGTTAAGGTTGAAAAAATGAGTTTCAATTTTTTTTGATTTGTTATTAAAAGTCGGATTGTAACCAATATTCATCATTCCATAAATATCTTGATTGTCAATTATGCTTTTTACTAGATACACTCCATTTCTTGGTATAATTTTGTCTTCATCAATCTTTAGATTTGCTGTAGGAAAACCAAGTTCCTTACCTCTTGAATGACCTTTAACTACTTCACCACTTAAAAAAAAGTTATAACCGAGATATGAATTTGCAAGCTGAATATTTCCATCTTTAATTGCCAACCTAATTTTTGTTGAGCTAATGTTGACTTCTTCAATTTCTAATGCATCAATTTCAATAACGTCAAAGTTTAACTCTTTACCATATTTTCTTAAATCATTAATATCTGCATTTCTATTTTTACCAAACCTGTGATCATACCCAACAATTAGCTTTTCAATATTAATGTTGTTTTTTAAAATTTCAACAAATTTATTTGCTTGAGTCTCAGAGAATTTTTGATCAAATTTTTGAACAATCAAATAATCAATTCCTAAAGTTTTTAATTTTTCTTTTTTTTCTTCAATTGTATTAATAAGTTCAATTGAGTTTTTTTTACTTATAATTTTTCTAGGATGTGGATTAAATGTGATAACCACTGATTTTAAACTATTTTCTCTAGCAAATTTTACTAAAGAATTTAAGATTTTTTGATGACCAATATGTATACCATCGAAAGTTCCAATTGTAGCAATTGTAGATGCAGAAAGCTTAATTTCAAATAAGTTACTTAGGATTTGCATTAATTGAATTTATTCATTGTATTTTCGATACCGTGCTTAACATAATGTAAAACAATTGACGAATTGTGTTCAATAAGTTTGCTCAAATTTTTATTTTCAGAATCGTTCCATTTTTGAAGAACAAAATCTATTTGTTTACCTTCATTAAAATTATTGCCAATACCAAACCTTAATCTTGGATATTTTATAGTATTTAATTTAGAATTTATATCTTTTAAACCATTGTGCCCACCATCAGTTCCACTTTTTCTAATTCGTGATATTCCAAAATCAATATTCAAATCATCAACTATAACAAGTATATTGGACAGGTTAATCTTTTCTTTTTTAACCCAATATAAAACTGCTTTTCCACTTAAATTCATAAATGTATTTGGCTTCAAAAAAATCAAGCTTTTCCCAGAGAATTTTGTTTTAAATAGTTTTCCATGCTTCTCATCTTCAAAATCCCCTTTGAAATTTGAAATAAGGTTATCAATAATATCAAAACCTATATTGTGACGAGTACCTATGTATTCATCACCAATGTTTCCTAAACCAATAATTAAAAACTTCTTCATATCAGAATTAGTTTTATGAGATTTAAAATATTTAAGGATTGAAAACAAGGTCAAAAATTTTTACAAATATAAAAGCTTTTAATCTTGTATTTTTTGGTTGAATAAAAACTTGGATTTATTCTTGTGAATCAGCTTGACCTGAATCTTCAGCTTTTGCTTCTCCAGACTCTTCTCCTTCAGTCTCTTCTACTTCTTCTTCTTCTCCATCAGATAATGATAATGCAGCTCTAGACATTTTAACTTGACAAACTACCATATTATCAGGATGCAAAAACTTATAATCTTCATTAAGAAGTTCAGAAATTTTAACATTATCCTTTAGATTCAATGAAGAAATATCAACATTTATAAAATCAGGTAAATTTTCAGGGAGAGCTCTTACGCTTAATTTTCTTTTATTTTTAGATAAAACACCACCTTCTAATCTTACACCAGGAGCATTCCCTTCAAATCTTACGGGGATAATCATGGTTACCTCTTTATCTTCAAAAAGTTGAAGAAAGTCAATATGTAAAATTTTATCAGATACAGGATGAAATTGAATGTCTTGAATAACTGCATTAAATTCAGTTTTATCATCTAATGAAATTACAACCGTATGTGCGTTAGGTGTGTAAACTAATTTGGAAAAACTGATTTCATCAGCTGAAAAATGTACTGGTTTTTCCCCACCGTATACTACGCAAGGAACCTTTCCAGCATTACGTAGGGCTTTGGTTGAAGACTTCCCTAGGCTTTCTCTTTGAGATCCGTTGATTTTGATTGATTTCATAATTATTATTTAATAAAATAAGGATTTATAGATTGATTATTATTAACACTATGCATAACATCAGCAAAGAGATTCGCACATGTCAATACTTTAATTTTATTTGATTTTTTCTTTTTAGGAATGGTGTCTGTAACAATAAGTTCAGCTAGTTTCGATTTTTTAATTCTTTCAAAAGCATTTCCTGATAAAAGAGCATGAGTACAGATAGCTCTTACTGATTTTGCCCCTCTTTCAACCATTAAATCAGCGGCTTTAGTCAATGTTCCAGCTGTATCAACCATGTCATCAACAATTATTACATTTTTACCTTCAACTTCCCCTATTAATTCCATGTGTGAAACCACGTTGGCCTTTTTTCTTTGTTTGTAGCAAATAACTACATTACTATCAAGAAATCTTGAATACGCATAGGCTCTTTTAGATCCTCCCATATCAGGAGATGCAATTGTTAACTCTTCTAATTTTAGCGATTGAATGTAAGGGATAAAAATAGTTGATGCATATAGATGGTCAACTGGCTTTTCAAAAAATCCTTGAATTTGATCAGCATGAAGATCCATTGTAATAATTCTTGTAGCTCCAGCAGCTTCTAGCAGGTTAGCAATCAGTTTAGCTCCAATAGGTACCCTTGGTTTATCTTTTCTGTCTTGTCTAGCCCATCCAAAATATGGCATAACTGCTGTAATGTGTCTAGCAGATGCTCTTTTTGCGGCATCAATCATTAGAAGCAACTCCAGGAGATTATCAGAGGAAGGCTGAGTTGATCCTATTAAAAAAAGTCTTGCCCCCCTAACGGATTCCTCAAAAGATGGTTGGTACTCTCCATCACTGTAATGAGAAAAATTTACCTTTCCCAGCTCAGTACCATATGCTTTTACAATTTTTTTAGCAAGAACTAAACTCTCTGTACAAGAAAAGATTTTTACTATTGGAGTAGAATTTTTCATTTCAAAAGGGGTCCAAATTTAACAATTATTTGATACATTTTATTCCAAATGAAAGATTTTATACTTTTGCAGACCTGCTTCGGTGGCGGAACTGGTAGACGCGCTGGATTCAAAATCCAGTTTTGGCAACAAAGTGTGGGTTCGATTCCCACCCGAAGTACTAATTTCTAAAAAAATTGATTAACATTTTATTGATTCATAATTTTAATGAATTTTTTTTATTAAAACATTAAACTTTATCAAATTACTCTTTTTATATAATTACGGGTTAATAATTTACATATTTTTGTGTCATGAAATTTACGAAATTCAATTTATTTTTTCCACTTTTGTTTATCATTTGTGACGTAGTTGTACTGTGTTTTGTTACTCTATTAATGCATTACTTGACATTCTCTGAATGGACTTTTCATAATAACTTGATAATGATTGGATGGATTATGATTTTAATCTACAATAAATCATATAACATTGGAAGAGGTGTTAGTTATTTGGTCACTGTAGAGAACGCTTTAAAATCAATCTTTGTTCTACTTGCTTTGATTTCATTTGGAAATCTTTTTTTTAACGTTTATGAATTTGCAATAGTTAATCTTCTCACCGCCATTGTAATATTTACTTTTTCTGTACTTATTTATAGATTGATGGTCCATGGCTTGTTAGATAATTATAGAACTTACGGTGGAAATATTAAAAAAATTGCAATTATTGGTTATGATAAGAAAGGCATTAATCTTTACAATACAATTCTAAATAATCCTCATTTAGGATATAGATCAAAAGGTGTTTTTTATAAGAAATCTAAGAGTAAGTATAATATCCCTTACATGGGTAAAATCTCCGATTTTATAAATGAAATTGAAAACTATAGTGAGGCATATATTTCAGATGAAATCCCAAATAAGGTCAAAAAAGAAATCATTGAGCAATGTGATTTAAATTTAGTCAAGCTTAGAATATTACCAGAACTTGTAAATTATCAATTTAAGAACTTTTTTATTAGTAAATTAATTGATATTCCTGTAATTGAAATTAATGAGCTTCCGCTTGACAAGTGGTATAATAAATTATTTAAAAGAGTTTTTGATATTACAATTTCATCATTTGTGATTATTTTTATTTTAAGTTGGTTAATTCCATTATTTGGTCTTTTTATAAAACTCCAATCTAAAGGTCCTGTCCTTTTTACTCAATCTCGTAATGGTGAGAATGGTGTACCGTTTAAGTGTTATAAGTTTAGATCTATGATTGTAAATAAAAATTCTGATAAAGTCTTTGCTGATCATAATGATAAAAGGCTAACTAGTTTTGGTAGATTAATTAGAATCTCTGCTCTGGATGAACTTCCACAGTTTATTAATGTTTTTTTAGGTGAAATGTCTGTAATAGGACCTAGACCTCATCCAATTCTACTTAACAAAGAGTATGTAAATAAAATTCAAAAATTTAATAAAAGACATCAGTTCAAACCTGGGATTACTGGCCTGGCTCAAATAAATGGCTTCAGAGGAAAAATTAATAATTATTCAGAAATGTCTGGTCGTACTAAACTTGATAGGTATTATTTTAAAAATTGGTCCTTTTTATTTGATTTAAAAATTTTTTTTCGAACAATGCTTAAGATGATAAGGTTTAATCTTTCCTAGATTCAAAACTTTTTGCAATTAAAGTTTTAAACCGAGTAGTTGACCAGCCATGAGCCCTTGAAATATAGTGTATTGGAATGTTCAAATTACTTCCAGTGAAGTCTCTGTCTTTATAGTCCTCACCTAAAAATCTTAAATTAAAATTACCATGTTTAAGTAACTCATGTAAATCTTTTTCATAAGAATAAACTTTTATGTCATCTATAAACTTTATTGAACTTAAAATTTCGATTCTTTCGGCAACTGTCAAAATTGGTTTTAACTTATTTGGTCTTTCAAGTGTAGGGTCAGAGTGCAATAGAATTGTAAAATAATCGCAATTTTCTTTACATTCTTTAAAAGTTTTAATATAACCTGGATGAATGACATCAAAATTACCTGCTATTACTCCTTTTATCATCAATTATAATTTATAAGTTAACATTAATCCTCCTCTGTAAGGGAGTTCTTCACCACTTTTATTGAATTTCCTTTTAAAGGTTGATATTGCAAAGATTCTTTCCTCTTGCTTGTTATAATATTTATAGTTTGACTGAGAAGATCCACCGCCAATGAAAACTTCAAGACAAAACTTTTCATTTTTTAGCGGTATTTTTTTACCAATTGTTATTCCATAGTAAGCATTTCTTCCATATTGATAGCTACCCTCTTCTTTAAACTCACTTCCAGAAATTGTTGCTATCCATTTAGGCAATCTGATATTATACATACCATATCCAACATGAGCTCCTATAAAAAAATTTCTCTTTTGATTTTTGTTTGGATAATATCTGAACTCATTAAAAATTTGAGTCATGTGAAAAGGTGATCCTTCAATATCGTTATAAAATGAGGCGCTAGTATCAAGTTGATACCCTAATTTATCAGATAGTTTAACTTCGATTCCAATATTAGGTATCAAGAGAGGAGCAGTAGCTAAATTAAATTTTAGTTCAGTTTGACTAAAAGATAAAATTGAAAATAATAATAGCAAAATCTTTTGAAAAGCAGACATATTGCAATTTACTGTAATTTCAATTATCATTAAAATAAATATTAATTTTTGAAAGTACAGGATTTTCACTGATATAAAAAGATTTTATTTATCTTCGTCTTTCCTCTAATTTTAGGAGATGAGAAAAAAAACAACAATTTTATTTTTATTTCTATCGTTATTATTTGCATTCAACTCTTTGAATTCTCAGAGTTTTAATGATTTTTCAAATATTAATTTTTCTTCAGTTAGTGACTCAGAATTAGATTTATTATTAAGAAGAGCCACTTCTCAAGGTTACACTCAATTTGATCTTTTAAAAATTGCAAGATCACAGGGATTAAGCCAATCCGAAATAGAGAAATTAGATAAAAGATTTAAATCAGCTGAAACTGTTGCATATGTGGCTGAAAACGCAGCGACTCCTCTTGAAGAGACAAGATTAAGAAAAAGATGGCAGGAAGAAATGGAAGTTTATAGAGAATTAGAAAGTGACGTCTACGGATATGAAATATTTAGAGGGAATACATTTCTTTCATTTCAGTCCAATTTAAATATTCCAACTCCTGCTGATTACGTTTTGGGACCTGGTGACAAATTGTTTATAGATATTTATGGACAATCAGAAAATTATTACCAAGCTGAGGTAAGCCCTGATGGAGATTTAATTTTAGAAAACTTTGGTCCTATCAGTGTTTCAGGAATGACAGTTGAAAATGCTAAAATTAGATTAATAAATAAATTAAAAAAGGTTTACACTGGCTTATCTTCTAAAAAAACATTTGTTAACATTTCTGTTGGTATTCCAAGAGCAGTCAGAGTTAATATTGTAGGTGAGGTGAACCTACCTGGAACATATAATTTCAGTGCATTTAATACGGTTTACAATGCTATTTATGTAGCTGGAGGAATTACTGAAAATGCAACTTTAAGAAATGTTAAGTTATTTAGAAACAATAATTTAATCAATACAATTGATATTTATAGTTTTCTGAACAATGGTGATCAGTCATCAAACGTTAGACTTGAAAATAATGATTTAATTGTGGTTGGACCTTACACAAATAGGGTGTCAATTTTTGGTGGTGTAAAAAGACCCGGTAAATTTGAAATTAAAAATGGAGAAACTGTATCGGACTTAATAAATTATGCAGGTGGATTTTCTGAAGATTCTTATTCAAAATCTATAAGAATAACCAGAATTTTTGATGACAAATATAAAATTGTTGATGTTAATTCAGATCAGTTTGAATTTTTCCAATTAAAATCAGGTGATAAAATTGAAATAGATAAAGTAATTGAAAAGTATGATAATAGATTAATTCTTAAAGGTTCCGTTTACAGGCCTGGGATATTTGCTTTAACAGAGGGAATGACAGTTAAAGATTTAATAGAAAAGGGAGAGGGTTTAAAACCAGATACCTACATGGAAAGGAGTTTTATTACTAGAACAAATGAAGATTTTTCTACAACTAACCTCTCCATCAACCTCAATAAGCAACTAAATTCATTAGAAAACCCAATAATTCTAAAAAAGGATGATGTTTTAAATATTTTATCAATTAATGATTTAAAAGATGATAATTACATTGAAATTTCAGGGCAAATTAGTAAGCCAGGAATTTATCCTTACTCATATAATTTAACATTAAATGATCTTATATTATTAGCTGGGGGAGTTAGAAAAAATGCAACTTTAGCAAGTATTGAAATTTCAAGAGCCAATAAATTGGACGAAAATCAAAGTGCTCAAATATTTAATTTAAGTTTGAGTGATTTGAAGAGTGAATCAAATTTTGATCTTGAGCCATTTGATAATGTTATTATAAGGAAAAATCCAGAAATTGACATAAAAAGATTTGCTAGAATTGAAGGAGAGGTAAAATATCCGGGGGAATATGCTATCACTTCAAAAAAAGAGAGAATTTCTGATTTAATTGATAGATCTGGTGGGCCAAATGAGTATGCATATTACAAAGGTGCGACTTTGATTAGGAAAACAGAATTTGCTGAAGAATCTTCACTAATAGAAAATGAAATTAAAGATTTGACCAGATTGAAGGAAAAAATTCTAACTAATTTAAATTTAACAGAATCTGAAAAGTTATTAGTATCCAGAATTGACAGTGATATTGAAAAACTTAAAAAAGAAAATTCTACTAATCAAGATTTTTCAAGTTTTGTTAAAAAAGAAAGAATTTCTGAAATAGTAAAAAGAAATGCGATGGATGGAGATATACCCCTTGCAAAGTCTGAATCAATCGGAATTAATCTAGAACAGATTTTAAAAAACCCCGGACTTAAATCTGATTTACTAATTGAAGATGGTGACATTATAATAATTCCAAAGAAACTCGAAACAGTTAGACTTAGAGGAGAATTATTGTATCCAACAACTGTCAGACATTCTCCCTCAAGGGGATTAAAGTATTATATTAATTCAGCTGGAGGATTTGATTTAAAAGCAAAAAGATCCAGTACTTATGTGGTATATTCTAATGGTGATGTTGCAAGAACCAAAAAGTTTTTATTTTTCAACTTATATCCTAAAGCAGAGCCTGGATGTGAGGTGATTGTACCTAAGAAATCAGAAAAAAACCCATTAGCTGTTTCTCAGATTCTAAACTTTACAACAGGTTTAGCTGCTCTTATTTTAGCAATAAATCAAATTAAATAATGGAAAGTTTTTCTCTGTTAAATTTAATTAGTTCATTGAAAAGTTGGTTTTTTCACCTACTTTCCAATTTAAGAGGAATTGTTACAATAACATCAATTTTTTTATCATTTGCTTTAATTTATAATTATTTAAAATCACCTGTACACTATGCAAGAACAACATTTGTTTTAGACAGTGAGTCTTCTTCAAATTCTATTGGTGATATTGCTTCACTTGCATCTTTAGCAGGAATTAATGCGTCTAGTTTCATTGATGCAAGTAGTTTATTTCAAATTGATAATATTCAAGAATTATATAGATCTAGTTCGATGATAAAGGAGACACTTCTGTCTGAATATATCTTTGGGAATAACAATATTTTACTTATTGATAGGCTTGCCATTAATGAAAAAATTAATAAAAAATGGGATAGGTTGAATGTGAACTTTTCAGCATACAAATCAAAATCCATTAACCTAAGAGTTCATGATAGTATTTTAAATGAGGTTGTAAAAATTATTAAGGAGAAATACTTAATAGTAGATAAACCAAGTAGAAAAACTACTATTCTTGAAATTGGATTTGATCATAAAGATGAATTATTTGCTAAATCATTTAATGAAAATTTGGTTTCAATTGTTAATGATTTTTACAATAAAACAAAAACTCAAAAAACTGGAGAAAATTTAAAAATATTAGAAAGACAAGCTGATAGTGTAAAAAAAGTTTTAGATAAATCCATATTAGTTTTAGCTGAGAAAGATCAAAGCATACCTAATCCAAATCCTCTAACCAAAGTTTCTCTAGTGCCTTACCAAAAAGCTCTAATTGATGTTCAAGCAAATGGTGCAATTTATCAAGAGATTGTAAAACAACTTGAATTGGCAAAAGTTTCACACAGAAATAAAACCCCCCTAATTCAAATAATTGATAAGCCAACATTACCCTTAGAAAACTCTAGATTAAAACTTTTTGAATGTTTACTTTTTGGAATATTTATAGGTTTGTTTTTTTCAGTATTGTATTATTCATTAACGAGATTCTATAAATCATTGATTAATTAACTTATTTTTATCTAAACTGAAATATGGTTTTAGATATTAAGTCAATTTTTACTAAAAATTTTGTAAATCTAACTCTTAATCAAGGAGTCAATATAATTTCTACATTGATATATACACCAATACTATTTCAAACCTTGGGTGATGAAAATTTTGGTTTGATGCACTTAGCTTTTTCAATAGTTATTATGTTGTCAATTTTAACAAACTATGGTTACAGTCTTAATGGACCTATTAAAATTGTTAATTCTAATTCTAACTATAATAGAAACTTGATAGTTAATGAAGTATTAGTTTTAAGAATAATTATTAGTATAATAATTACATTTTTTTCCTATCCCATTATCACTTTTTATGTTGATGAAAGTTTGCAAAAAATCTTATTTTTTTCATTAATAATTCTTTTCACTGAAGCTTTAAATCCATTGTTTTATCTTCAGGGTATTAATAAAATTTTACCACAAGCTTTTCTTAATTTACTATCAAAATCATTATATCTTTTATTAATTCTATTATTTATAAGTAAAGAAAGCGATACTTATCTAGCTAACTTTTTTTATGGACTTAGTATTTCTTTTTTCTTTTTTATTTTTTGGATAAAAAACTATGTATATAAGAAGATTATAGTTCGAATTTCAATTGAAAAATTAATTGAAAATCTTAAAGAAAATTTTAAGTTTTTTCTATCAACTACTTATACCCATTTCACACTAAATAGTTCACTTATTATCTTGAATTTTTTTGTAACTAACAAAGAGCTTGGAAGGTTTACTTTAGCATTCAAAATAGCCTTTCTTCTTAGAATGATTCCTGTATTTTTTGTTCAGTCTGGTCTACAAAATGCTTCAAGTTTAAACAAAAGCTCTGTGGAAAAGTTTAAAAATTATGTTTCAAAATATTTTAAAATAGGACTTGTTTTAACTTTTGTAGTAGCTATTTTAACTAATTTTTTTTCTGATTATATTATTTACTTATTTGCAAATGAAGAGATAGTTTACAGCTCAAAAATATTATCTGCTCTATCTTTCATACCTTTTCTTGCAATGCTTAATTTTAAAAACCTTGTATTTATACTAGTTAATGATCTTAAATCAATTTTGAATAAAGCAACTTTTTGGACATTAATTTTTATGATTTCTTCATCTTTAATTTTGTGTAAATTATATGGAGGAATTGGATTAGCATGTGCTTTATTTTCCACTGAAATATTTTCTTTTTCGATTCACTTTTTCTTAATCAAAAAAAATGAACAGTAAATCCATTGCAATTATACTTTTAAATTGGAATAATTCAACTTACACAATTGATTGCATAAAATCTTTAAAAAAAACAACATATATAAATAAGAAAATTATTGTTGTTGATAATGCTTCCACTGATGATTCTGTTGTAAAAATATCTACTAATTGTCCCAATACGGATATTATTGTCAACTCAAAAAACTTAGGTTTTACAGGTGGAAATAATGTTGGTATCAAAAGAGCACTTAAAGAAAATTTTGATTTTATAATGCTTTTAAATAATGATACAATAGTTGAAAAATTATTTATAGAACCTCTTGTTGATGCCTTTAATAGTAATGTTGGAGCAGTACAGCCTTTAATTTTAAATTATCCTGAAAAAGAAACTATTTGGAATAATGGAGGTTTAATTGACAATTTTTTTGGAAGATTTATTACTGTTGATAAAAATAAAAACGTAAAATCAATTAAAAAGTTTCAAAATAAAAAAACCCAATGGATTTCGGGTTGCTGTTTTATGATTAAGTCATCTTTAGTCAGTAAAATTGGATTATTGGATGAAAAATTCTTTGTATACTTTGAAGATGTTGATTGGTCTATTAAAATAAGCGATTTAAATCTAGAACTCATAGTTGTACAAAAAAGTATAATTTTTCATCATGAGGGCGCCTCTTGGAACTCTAAGAAAAAGACTTCTGAGGGTTATGTTTCGCCTTACACACATTACTTAAACATTAGAAATCATATTATTATTTTAAGAGAACACTACAAAAAATTTAATCCAATCGGATCATTATTATTTCAAATTTTTAAAATATTAACTTATTTAATCTATTTTATTATGAGATTGAGATTTATTAAATTAAAAATGGTTATCAGAGGGTTAAGGGATTCTTTAAAAACTTAATTATGATATTGATAGGGTTATTATTCATACTTGTTTATATATTAATTTTTATTAAAACCTTTAGCAATATCTCCAAAGGAAAATTTGAACATCTATTATATTATATATGCTTAGCACTACCATTTTATGCTACTTTACAAGCACAAATCTTTGTTATTTTTAAAAGTGAATTAATAGTGAATATAATTAAGCTTTCAAAGGATTTAATTTTTACATATGCTTTTCTTGTTTTTTTATTAGGTAAAAATGAATCAATAATTGATAGAAGTTTTAAATTTTCAATTCTAGATAAGCTAGTTTTAAGTTTCGTAATCATAATATTATTTTACACTATACTTCCTCTAGGAGAAGCTGATTTTTTCTCAAAAATTATTTATTCAAAAAATATTTTACTTATACCTTTAGTTTATTTTATTGGTAGAAATATAGAATTAAGTGATATTAATTATCTTAATCTGAAAAAGCTATTTTTATTAATCATCGTATCGTCAACTATATTTGTTTTTTTTGAATTTATTTTTTCAACTCATTTTCATACTTTAATTAACTATGCTGATTATAATTCGATTATAAATGAAATTGACCCTCAGGGTAATTATGGTTTAAGCTGGTCTTTCGAATCACAAGGATCAAGCCCTAGATATGCTGCTTTTTTTGCTGATCCACTTGAATTTTCAGCATCATTATTATTATTATTTTCATTTATATTATTTTTCTTTTATAATGAAATCACAATTAATCATTTTTTTCAAATACTACTTATTTCTTTTTTATTTATAATGTCATTTTCAAGAGGAGCCGTAGTGGCATGCATTGGTATGGTTTTGTTTTCATTATTAATTAATAAAAAATATTTAACACTTATTAAAATATTTTTTATTTCGTTCGTAACATTCATATTGCTTTTTTATTTTGGAGGTGAAGATTTACAATACTTAATAATAGACACATTAAAATTTGAAAATACATCAAGCTTAGGTCATTTAATTGAGTGGATCGAGGGTGTTATATCAATCTTAGAAAATCCATTTGGTATAGGACTAGCAATGAGCGGAAACGCAGGTGGGGTTGACCAATCATTAAAAGTTGGTGGAGAAAATCAATTTTTAATTATAGGTGTTCAAATGGGTGTTCTGGCTGTAATAGTTTACAGTTTTATCTTATTTTTTGTAATAATTAGATCTATTAAATCATTTAATTTAAGTATTAATGTGAAAGAAAAACATATTTCTTTTATCGTTGCGTGCACAAAATTTGGATTGCTTCTTCCCTTGTTAACTGCTAATGCAGAACTATACCTTTTTGTATCTTTAGTTTCTTGGCTATTGGCAGGCTATGTTGAAAAGACCTATTTAAAACATCAACTTGAAAAAAACTAAAGTATTTATTGATATTTTTTATTATAAAGCCGCCTTGTCTGGATTAAAAACATACATAGAAGAATTACTTTATGCAGTAAAAGATTATGGAAGCGATGATATTGATTATTTGATTTCTCATGATATTTCAAAAATGCATAATAATCAGTTTTTTATTAACCCTAAGTTTAGAATAATAAGATGGATTTATCAATTTAGATATCTTTTATGGAAGCAATTATTCCTTCCTATTTTATTATATAAAAATAATATTGATTATGTTATATGTCCAGATTATGTAGCTCCAATATTATGTCCATCAAAAAAAATAGTTGTAATTCATGATAATCTTTTTTGGAAATATCCTCAAAATTACCCAATGCTCTGGCGAAAATATTTTATTGGATTAATTAATGCAGGAATTAATAAAAGAACTGACATAGTTACTACCAGTAATTACTCTAAAAATGGTTTATCAAAAATCTTTAAGTACAATATAATTAAATCAGTTTATCAGAGCTCAAATACAAATTCTAGTGGATTAATATACTCCAAAAAAAAATATATTACTCATATTGGAACTTTTGAGAAAAGAAAAGATTTGATGACTTTAGTTAAGGCTTATAAAAAATTAATTGACAATAAATTTTTAGATTACAGGTTAGTTTTAGCTGGCGCAAAAAATTTAAATGGATATGGTAGGTTATATTTTGATGTTAAAAATTATATTGATAAATATGACTTGAATGATTATGTATATATTCCTGGATATTTAAATAATAAAGAGATAAAAAAATTATACTCTGAATCGATCATATATGTTTTTCCTTCCAGAGATGAAGGTTTTGGAATACCAATAATTGAAGCAATGAAATCAGAAATTCCTATAATTTGTTCTGATATTGAAATTTTTAAAGAAATTGGTAAAAATTCGACTTTATATTTTGAAGTTGGTAATCATAATGATCTTTATGAGAAATTAAAAATTCTTATTAATGATAAAGATTTAAGAAAAAACTTGGTCAGATCAGGTAAGGAAAATGCAAAAGAATTTAACCGAAATAATTTTATAAAAGAATTTGAAAAAATCTACAACTAAAATATTACTTGCACACAGTTCAAATGACTTATATGGAGCTAGTAAAATATTGATAAATATTGTAGAATTATTAATTAATAAAGGTCATGAAGTTCATTTATTTCTTCCTGGGAAGGGTCCGTTAGATAAAAATATTTTCATTAAAAAATGTAATGTGGTTTATATGGAATTAGGGGTTTTTAGAAAGAAATATTTCAATTCTTTTGGTTTGTTAAATAGATTTTTTTTTATAACAAGATCTTTTTTTTTCATCAATAGATATATAAGTGTAAATAAAATTGACTTGGTTTATATCAACACTTCAACTGTATTAAGTCCATGTTTATCTGCAAAATTCAAAAAAATTCCTTGTTTTTTTCATGTACATGAAATACCCATATCATCTAAGATTTACTCAAAATTTCTTGCATTAACATTTAATTATTTTTCAACTAAAATTATTACAGTTTCCAATTCAGTTAGAGAATATTGGATAGAAAATGGATCATTTCCTGAAAAGATAATAACAATATATAATGGTTTTAAATTTAATTTTAAATCAGAAAAAAAAACTAACAATGAAAATATTTATTTCATTAATGTTTCAAGAATAATTCCTTATAAAGGTCATTTGTTCTTAATTGAGTTATTTAATGCCTTAGTTAAAAAAAGAAAAAATTTATTTTTAAATATTATAGGTGATACCTTAATTGAATATGAACCTTACACAAAAAAATTGAAACAAAAAGTTAAAGAATATGGTTTAGAAAAAAATGTATTTTTTACAGGTTTTAAAGAAGAGGAAGAGGTAAAAGAATATTTTAATAAATCAAATTTTTTTATTCATTGTCCCGTAAGTCCAGATCCATTACCGACAGTAATATTTGAATCAATTGAAAATAATGTTCCAGTTATATGTACTGGCAATGGTGGTTCAACTGAAATCCTAGACTTTGGAAAAAATGGTTTAATCATCGAAAATAAATCAATTATAAAATCAGCTAACATGATTCTTAAATATATAACTGACGAATCTATCCAAAAAAGACATATAATTGATTCTAAAATATTTATTAAAAAAAACTTTAATTTATCTTTATTCAATAATAATATATATGATCTTATTTCTAATGATTAAATTATATGTAAAATGTTTATTAGTTTTTAAATAGTAAAAATTAATTTTAAGTTATGAAAATATTGATAACTGGAATAGCTGGATTATTAGGCAGTCGATTGTCAGATTGGATTATCGAAAATATATCCAATTGTACTGTAGTTGGAATTGATAATCTTTCTGGCGGATACTTAGAAAATTTACATCCTAAAGTTGAGTTTTATAAAACAGATTTAGTTGAGGATCCCATATCTCATATTTTTAAAAAACATCAATTTGATTTTGTTTTTCACTTTGCTGCATATGCTGCTGAAGGATTATCTCCATTTATTCGAGCATACAATTATGATAATAATCTCAAATCAACAGCAAAAATAATCAATGAGTCTATCAACCATAATGTAAAAAGATTAGTTTTTACATCTTCCATGGCTGTTTATGGTCATGGTGAAAATAAGTTGTTTGTTGAATCTCAAATTCCTAAACCAATCGACCCATATGGTGTTGCAAAATATGCATGCGAAATGGATATTATAATTGCCGGCGAACAACATGATTTAGATTGGTGTATTATTAGGCCTCATAATGTTTATGGAATTAATCAAAATATTTGGGATAAATATAGAAATGTACTGGGAATTTGGATGTACCAGTATTTAAAGGGTAAGGAAATGACTATTTTTGGGGATGGCCTTCAAACAAGGGCATTCAGCTACATTGACGATTCATTAAAGCCACTATGGAACTCGGCTACTAGAAAAAGTGCATCAAAACAGATTATAAATTTAGGTGGAATTAAGCCAACTTCTATTTTAGATGCTAACATTATTTTAAAAGAAGTGATAGGAGATAAATCTAAACCTATTTTTCTTGAAAAAAGACACGAAGTTCAACATGCAGTTCCAACCTTTCAAAAATCTGTAGAAATTCTTGATTTTAAACATATGACAGATTTGAAACAAGGTTTGACTAAAATGTGGAAATGGGCTAAAAATCAACCTGAAAGAGAGCAATTTATTTGGCCCTCATTCGAAATTAATAAGAATATTTACTCATTTTGGAGAAATGATTTCAAAAAATGAAAATTGCAATCATAGGATCAAGAGGTTATCCTTATGTTTACAGCGGATATGAAACATTTGTAAAAGAGCTTTCTGAAAGATTAGTAAGAAAAGGTTTAGACACTACAATATATTGCCACAAAAATCTTTTCAAAAAAAGACCTGAAAAAATTAATAATATAAATTTAGTTTACATAGCTGGATTTAAGTCTAAATACTTAAGTCAATTTTTTCATTCTTTTTTTTCTTTCGTTCACTGTATTTTTAATAAACCTGATTTAATTTTAGCAGTAAATGTTGCAAATGGTCCATTCGGAATAATTTCAAAAATTTTTAAAATTCCTACAATAATTAATGTTGATGGTTTAGAATGGAAACGACCTAAATGGAAAGGTTTAGGTTCTTTGTATTTTAAATTAGCAGCTAAAACAGCTACGATTTTTTTTGATATAATTATTAATGATAGCGAAGAGATGCGAAAAGTTTATTTAAATCAATTTAAAATTGATTCAAAAGTCATTTCATACGGTTCACCTGAAATTACTAATCATAATAATCAACTTTCAAATTTTGGATTAAATGAATTAGAATACTTCTTAGTCGTCGGTAGGCTTATTCCTGACAATAATGTTGATTTAATTATTGATGGATTTTTAAAATCGAATACAAATAAAAAGTTAGTAATTGTTGGAGATGTGCCATATAATGACAGATTTTCCAAAAAAATTAAAAAAATTTCAAATGAAAGAATTTTTATGACTGGTTACATTAATGATCCTAATGTTTTATATGAGCTTTATGTTAAAAGCTATGCATATATTCATGGACATGAATTTGGAGGAACAAATCCTACAATGATTAAAGCACTTGCATACGGAACTGCAATTTTAGCTCTTGACACACCTTTTAATAATGAAATGCTGCAGAAAGAAAAATTTGGTTTTTATTTTAGTAAGGATAGCAACTCAATTAAAAGTTTAATTGAACTTATGGATAATGATATTTCACGAATTAAATTTATGAAACAAAATTCTCACAAAGGTATCACAAAAAAATATGATTGGGATTGCATAGCAGAAAGTTATATTGAAGCTTTTAATTCTTTACTTTTTGACAAGAAAAGGAAAAGTTAATTTCATGTCTAAGTGTAAATTGTTTACATCTCTTCCAGGTCTATAGTACGGAAGAGAAGGATTTAAAACTAGTTCCCACTGATAGTTTAAACTCCTTGAAAAAACCAAATTAAATGAACCCCAAAACTTATTGAACTCTTTATGAAAGTAAAGATGAAGGTTAAAGTCTTTCCAATATCTTCTATAGTCATTACTATCATTAAATGCTTCGTAATAAAAATCATTGTCATTGTCTATGATTTCAAAAGCAATTCCAATTCTTTCTTTATTCTTAATTCTTGACAAACTGAAATATTGTGAATTACTACCTGGTCCAATACCTGCTCCCATAACTTCTCCAAAATTTGTAAATCCATGTCTAACATTATTGTGTGCATACCATGGGGTAATTTTCCTTACAACTTTTGAAGCAGTAGCTTCTAGTTGAGTCCATTCCCAAAGAAACTCTATTTGGGATTTTTTATGCTTAGAATCAAAAAGTTTATGAACTCCAAGTGTAACTGCTCGAGCATGATCTGAATCGGTTAAAAGGTCTCTTAAATTAAATTTTGAATCACTATAATTAAATTCACCATATATTTCTGCTTTTGAATCTTGCCAAACCCATCTAAAAAAAATTCCAGCTGCTTGATCGGTGTCCCTTTCATACTGCTGGAATGAATCATTCTTTCTTAAAAAGTTATTAAAAATAGGGAACCATCCTATTCTTTTGCCTGTAGCATTAATCAACCAATTATATCTATTTTCAAACATTGCTCCGTACATCTGAGTCCATCTATTTAAACCAACATGAAAATTTTTAATAAATTTTGGGGAAAATGTTAATGAATATCCTTGAAAAAACCTCCAATCATTCAATTCTTTTTTTCTGTTAGTTTTAGGAACAAATAATTTTGTTCCAGCATATAATCTGTCAGTATTTGGCGGGTCAAATCCTGAGGGCTCTAATCTTCCAGTAACAAATTGAAACTCTAAATTCCCAATTTTTGTTTTGATTGGTTTTCTTGTATTAAATGTTATGTGATTAAATCCTCTGGCATTATTACTGAGCATTGATCCATTCCTAATTGATGGACCCCACCAAATATTTTCTGAAGATAGTCCAAGTGATAGTGATTTATAATTTAGTCTAATATTAGACTGCCCAATAAAAGTTTTTTTATAGGCCGATTCACCAAATCTTTCAGGCATGTCAATTTTATTCCACATCAAATACCTCTTAGCCCATGTTATGTCTTCATGTCCTTCCCAAAAACCATCAAATTCTTTATTTTCAGCATATATGTTTTCAGGCTTAAATTGAATACTTAAAGGACCCAGCTCAAAATGAAACCCCCAACTTATTAATTGTTGATATCCTCTGTTTGGAATCATAGAGCCATTATTTCTATTATATGGATGGTGAGTGGTATAATTAATATTATAGTCAACAGGTAGAATTCTTAATTTTCCTTTATCATTAAAAAATGAAAATATTTCATGTGAGTATTTTTCATAGTCAAAAATTGATCTATCAATAAAATAGTTGTTAAAATCAATCGGTCTTAATGTAAAAGAAACTTCAGAACTAAATTCCCCATTTAATTGAGCAATTCTAAGATTATTTTCAAAAAATGGGTTGTTGAGATTTAGACTTTGATTATAACCATTTAATATAATCGTGAAGTAAACTAGCAAAACTCTAGTCATATGAAATGGCTCTTATTTTAATATTATCCATTGACCAACTTTCATCGCACTTTTCAATTGACTGTCCATTTGAATCAATAGCATTGGGTTGAAATAACTCATCATAAAATCTGATAATAAAAGCATTTCCTTTATGACTAAATCCTTTCTCAATTTTATACAATGTAGTTTTTTCATTATTCCATCCATCAGAAATACAATTTTTTTTAAGATTTTTTTTAAATGAGCCTGTTTTGGGATTATTTTCATTTGGGTAATTATTTGGATAGGATTGCCTTAGACAATAGTTTGGATAACAGGGACTATTTGAAAAAGTTGTTTCATATATGTGAGAATTTGTATTTTGAAACAAATTCATGTCATGTCTTATTTCCATTCCCCAAATATCAGGCCTGTCTTCAAATCCGTGGTCATTTAAATTAAATCCGTTAAAATTACCATCCCATGAGCCATGTATGTATAATTCAAACGAAACATAAATATAATCGTGAGATTTTAAGTTATTTAAATGAATGGTAAATCCATCATTATTAAAGTTGCCAATCACATTAGTATCGTTGTACTGAAATATAGATCCACCATCAATTTCATTTAGATTATTATCTTCAAAATCATTTTCATAGATGAGTTCATCAGTCGTTAATTTTGGATAAGAACATGAGTTAATCAATAATAAAATAAATAAAATATAGTATTTCATTAGACTAAGATATAACGTAAAAATTATAAATGATTTAAATAATTAATAAAAAAGTTTTATTAAAACATAAAAACAAGTACATTTATTACTTAATTTATGTTAGAATCTTTAATTACATCAAAAACTCGTTTAAGGCTTCTAATCAAGTTTTTTGTTAACATTGGTAATCAAGGCTATTTAAATAGTTTGGCAAATGAATTTGGAGAATCAACAAACTCTGTAAGAAAGGAACTTAATAATTTATCAAATGCAGGATATCTTAAAAAGCAAAATCAGAATAACAAAGTAATATACAAAGCAAATATTTCACACCCTTTGTTCAAAGTAATTCAGAAGATAGTACATAAGCATTTAGGAATCGAAGAAATTTTAGAAACTATTTATAATAGAATTGGAGATGTTGAAAAGATAGCTATTTTAGGTGATTACGCAGAAGGTATTGACAGCGGGACCATTGAAATTTTAATAGTTGGTGATAAAATAAATAAAGATTATTTAGAAAAAATTTCACCTAAAATTGAAAAGAAAATAAGAAGAAAAATTAATTTTTTTATTTCGAACTCATTAATAAATCACAAATCTCTTATAATTTTTGAAAAATAAACTTTCTTAAGATATGAACTAATCTATTATTAAATTGTAAAAAAAACTAAAAAAAATCAATGAATAAAAAATATAAAGTTGGCGTAATTGGTAATGGATTTGTTGGAGAAGCTATCTCGTTTGCTTTTTCACCAGTTTCCGAATTATTAGTTTATGATATAAACCCACTGAGATCTAACGCAGATATAAAATCCGTTCATAATTGTGATTATGTTTTTGTATGTGTTCCCACTCCAATGTATGAGGATGGTAGTCAAGACCTAAGTTATGTTAAAAATGTTTTTAAGAGTTCTTCTTCAAAACCTATCTATATTATAAAATCAACAGTTCTTCCAGGAACAACTAAGGCTCTTTCTGAAAATTTAAATGATGTTAAAATTGTTTTTTCACCTGAGTTCTTAACTGAGAGAACAGCAAAGCTAGATATGTTAACCCAGTCTAGAATTATATTAGGAGGATCTCCTAAATTAGTTAAAGCTGTAAAAAAATTATTTGATTACAGATTTAAAGGGACTCAAATCATAGAAACTGATTCTACAACTGCCGAATTAATAAAGTATATGAACAATACTTTTTTTGCAACTAAAGTCAGTGTAATGAATGAATTTAAATTATTATCCGAAAAAATTGGTGCTAATTGGGAGAAAGCATTAAAGGGTTTTGCATCTGATGGTAGAGTTGGTGATAGTCATCTTAATGTGCCTGGTCATGATGGAAAGTTTGGATATGGTGGAACATGTTTTCCCAAGGATGTAAATGCATTGTTATCATTTGCAAATAAAAATAATGTAGAAATGAATACTATAAGGGGTGGTTGGAAAACTAATCTTGAAGTTAGGCCTGAGAGAGATTGGGAATCTAAATTGGGAAGATCGATAACTAAAAATAAAAATTAAGTTTGAGTATTAACAAAAGACATTTAGCTAAAACCATTTCCTGGAGATTTGTAGGCACTTTGGATACCTTAGTTTTGTCCTGGATTATAGCTGGTAGCTTAACATTGGGTTTAAAGATTGGGTTTTTTGAATTGATTACTAAAATGTTATTGTATTATTTTCATGAAAAGTTATGGTTCAACTCAAAAGTTAAAGAAAGTAATAGAAGACATTTATTAAAAACCTTTTCGTGGAGGTTTATCGCTACTGTTGACACTATCATTTTAGCTGCAATTATATCAGGAAATCCATTCACAGGACTTAAAATTGGTATTGCAGAAGTTCTGACAAAAATGATACTATATTTTTTTCACGAGAAGTTATGGTACCGAATTAACTATGGCCTTATCTCAAGAAATAATTTAAAAAATTTCAAATAGTTTAATTAAATGAGTAGTAATATTTTTAAACAAGATTATAAAATTCACAGAACTAATAGAGAAGAAATTAATGGACATAAGTCATATTTAATTTGGTTTACTGGTTTGTCTGGATCTGGGAAGTCAACATTAGCTAATCTTATCGAGGTCGAATTATTTAATAGAGGTTTTTCAACTTTTGTGCTTGATGGAGATAATATACGTAATGGAATTAATAAAGATTTAACATTTGCTCCAATTGATAGAAAAGAAAATATTAGACGAATAGCTGAAGTTGGAAATCTAATGGTTGAAGCAGGTATTTTAACTATTGCTGCATTTGTTTCACCATATATTGAAGATCGCAATAGTATAAAAAAAATTGTTGGTGCAGAAAACTATATTGAGATTTATGTAAATGCGTCAGTTGAAGAATGTGAGCGTCGTGATGTAAAGGGTCTTTATAAAAAAGCTAGACTAGGTGAAATTAAAAATATGACAGGAATATCAGCTCCATATGAGCCACCAATCAATCCAGATTTAGAAATTAAAACTGATAACTTATCAATTGAAAAGAGCGTTGGTATAATTTTAAACTTTTTAAAAAATAAACTAAAAAATAATAGTGTATGATTAATTATATAATAAATCATTTAAGAGAGCTTGAGTCTGAAGCAATTTTTGTAATCAGAGAAATTGATGCGCAATTTGAAAACCCTGCAATCCTATTTTCTGGTGGAAAGGATTCTATTTTATTAACTCATTTGGCTAAAAAAGCTTTTTATCCAGCAAAAATACCTTTTCCATTAATTCATGTTGATACGGGTCATAATTTTCCAGAAACTATAGCTTTTCGTGACAACTTGGTTAAGAATTTAGGCGTAAAGTTAATTGTCGGATCTGTTCAACAATCAATAGATAGTGGTAGGGTTAAAGAAGAAACTGGATCTGATGCATCTAGAAACTCATTACAGATAGTTTCATTATTAGATACACTTGAAAATTATAAAATTGATGCTGCAATGGGTGGAGCGAGAAGAGATGAAGAGAAAGCTAGAGCAAAAGAAAGGTTTTTTTCACATAGGGATGAATTTGGTCAGTGGGATCCAAAAAATCAACGACCAGAACTTTGGAATTTGTTCAATGGTAAAAAAAATTATGGAGAACATTTTAGAGTTTTTCCTATTTCAAACTGGACTGAAATGGATGTTTGGGAATATATTAAACTTGAAAATATTGATTTACCCTCACTTTATTTTTCACACAACAGAGATTGTGTCATTAGAGATGGAGTCATTTTAGCAAATTCCAATTTTATTAAATTAAAACCTGGAGAGGAGGTAGTTAATTTGACTGTTCGATACAGGACATGTGGAGATATGCCTATTACTGGTGCTGTAGAATCCGAGGCTAATGATTTGACAAAGATTATTGAAGAAATCGCTACAACAAGAACCACTGAACGTGGAGGAAGGGCTGATGATAAAAGAGCTGAAACAGCAATGGAAGACAGAAAAAAACAAGGATACTTTTAACAAATAAAAAAATATGGAATACACAGATATTGAGTTATTGAGGTTTACAACTGCAGGTAGTGTAGATGATGGTAAAAGCACATTGATAGGGAGATTATTATACGATAGTAAATCAATTTTTCAGGATCAGTTAGACGCCGTTGAAGAGTCAAGTAAAAACAAAGGTTTTGATTATGTAGATTTGTCCTTGTTAACAGATGGATTGAAGTCTGAGAGAGAACAAGGAATTACAATTGATGTTGCATACCGTTATTTTGCAACTCCCAAGCGAAAATTTATTGTTGCCGATACACCAGGTCATATTCAATACACCCGAAATATGGTAACAGGAGCTTCGACAGCCAATCTGGCTATTATCTTAATTGATGCACGAAAGGGGATGTTAGAACAAACTCACCGACATTCATTTATAGCCTCATTACTTAGAATTCCACATGCAATAGTATGCGTTAATAAAATGGATTTAGTTGATTTTAGTGAAGATGTTTACAATAAAATCGTAGGAGACTTCAAGGCCTTTTCCTCAAAATTGGATATTCAGGATATTAAATTTATTCCTATATCAGCTTTAAAAGGTGATAATGTTGTTGAAAAGTCTACAAATATGAGTTGGTATAAAGGAAGTACATTGATGTATAATTTGGAAAATGTTCATATTTCTAGTGATTATAACCATATCGATTGTCGTTTCCCAATTCAATCGGTTATTCGACCACACACAATAGAACATCAAGATTTCAGAGGTTTTGCTGGCCGTATAGATGGCGGAGTGTTTAAACCTGGTGATAAGGTTAAAACTTTACCATCTGGCTTTGTATCAACTATAAAAACTATTGATTTAAATGGAAATAAAATACTAGAGGCTTTTGCTCCAATGTCTATCACAATGACTTTAGAGGATGAAATTGACATTAGCAGAGGTGATATGATTGTAAGAGAAAATAATGTGCCTGAAATAGGCCAAGACCTCGATTTAATAGTTACATGGATGAGTAGTTCTGCATTGTACCCACGTACAAAGGTAATTATTAAACATACCACTAATCATTGTATGGGTATGATAAAAGATTTGAAATACAAAGTCGATATTAATACGTTGCATCGAATTGAAGGGATTGATAAATTAAACATGAATGACATAGGAAGAATTTCATTGAGAACTTCAAAACCATTATTTTACGATTCTTACAAAAAAAATCGTCAAACGGGAAGTTTAATTATTATAGATGACCAAACTAATGAAACAATCGGAGCAGGAATGATTATTTAACTATGGAAAATTTATTAAAAATTGCAATAAGTGCGTCTATAGAAGCAGGAATGGCTATTTTAGAAATTTACAATTCTGGAGAATTTGATGTAGAAATTAAAGGAGACAAATCTCCACTGACCAAGGCTGACAAAGCTTCTCACAATGTAATTATGTCTTTTTTATCAAAAACTAAAATTCCTGTTCTTTCTGAGGAAGGTAATACTATACCTTACGATGAACGTAAAAATTGGAATCAACTATGGATAGTAGATCCAATAGACGGTACCAAAGAATTTATAAAACGTAACGGTGAGTTTACTATAAACATTGCATTAATTAAAAATCAAAAACCATTCATCGGTGTCATATTTGTGCCAGTTTCAGGGGATTTGTACTTTTCTAGTAAAGAAAAGGGTGCTTTTAAAGCAAATGTAAATTTTGAAAATTTTAATATTGAAACTTTAAATTTGAATGTTCAAAAACTTCCATTAAAGCGTGATGATAGTACTTTTACTATAGTCGCCAGTAGATCTCACATGTCAACAGAGACAGAAAATTATGTACAAACCATGTATGACATTCATGGAGAAGTTAATTTAATTTCTAAAGGAAGTTCATTAAAGCTGTGTATGGTTGCTGAGGGAAAAGCTGATTGCTATCCAAGATTTGCTCCTACAATGGAATGGGATACAGCTGCAGGACATGCAATTTGTGAGCATGCAGGATTTAAGGTTATTGATTATATGACAAATAAAAGTATGCTATACAACAGAAAAAATTTATTGAATAATTGGTTTACAGTAAAATAATATGAAAAATCTATTAGTTACAGGTGGTGCAGGATTTATTGGTTCACATGTTGTTAGACATTTCGTTAATAAATATCCTCAGTATCACATAATTAATTTGGATTACTTGACATATGCTGGAAATCTTGAAAATTTGAAAGATATTGAATCAAAAGAAAATTACACATTTTTACATGGGAATATCACAGATGAAGTTTTTGTAAACTCAGTGTTTAATAAATATAAGTTTTTTGCTGTAATTCATTTGGCTGCTGAGTCGCATGTTGATCGTTCAATTAAAGATCCACTCTCTTTTGCAAAAACAAATATTTTGGGAACTATTGTTCTTTTGAATGCCTTTAAAAACTTTCAACGAAGTTATTGGAAAAATGATAATAAATTTTATCATATTAGTACAGATGAAGTTTATGGGACGCTAGGTGTAACGGGTTTGTTTAAAGAGACTAATCCATACGATCCAAATTCACCATATTCCGCATCTAAAGCAAGCTCTGATCATTTTGTTAGAGCATATGGTGAAACATATGATTTACCTTTTGTGATTTCTAATTGCTCAAACAATTATGGAGAATATCAATTTCCAGAAAAACTAATTCCCTTATTTATAAATAATATTTTGATTAAAAAATCACTCCCAGTTTATGGAGATGGAAATTATACCAGAGATTGGTTATATGTAAAGGATCATGCAAAAGCCATAGACTTAGTATTTCATAAAGGTGAGAATAAAGAAACATATAACATTGGAGGATTTAATGAATACAAAAATATTGAACTTGTTAAATTATTGTGTAGGCTAATGGACAACAAATTATCAAGAAAATTAGGGTCTAGTGAAAAGTTAATAACATTTGTCAAAGATAGACCTGGACATGACTTGAGATATGCTATAGATGCGTCAAAAATTAATAAAAGTCTAGGTTGGAGTCCAACCGTCACTTTTCAAGAAGGCCTTTCCTTGACAATTGATTGGTATTTAAAAAATAAAAAATGGTTAGAAAATGTTACATCTGGTGATTATTTAAATTACTATAAAGATCAATATATAAAGAGATGAAAGGAATTGTTCTAGCAGGAGGCTCAGGCACAAGATTATACCCTATTACTAAGGGTACTTCAAAACAATTATTGCCGATTTATGATAAACCAATGATTTATTATCCATTATCTGTGTTAATGAAGTCAGGAATTAGTGAAATACTAATTATTTCAACCCCTGAAGATTTACCAAATTATGAACGTCTTCTGGGAAATGGAAATGAAATTGGGATTAAGTTGTTCTACAAAGAACAACCATCACCAGATGGTTTAGCGCAAGCTTTTATAATTGGAGAAGATTTTATTGGAAATGACGATGTGTGTTTAGTTTTAGGTGATAATATTTTTAATGGTCATGGTTTTTCAAAGCTATTACTAAAATCTGTCAATAATGTAAAAAATAATAAAATGGCTACAGTTTTTGGATACTATGTTAGTGATCCAAAGCGATACGGAGTTGTTGAATTTGACAACAATGGAAAGGCCCTCTCAATTGAAGAAAAACCTGATAATCCAAAAAGTAATCATGCTGTGGTTGGGTTGTATTTTTATCCAAATTCTGTCGTTGAAATTGCAAAAAGTATTAAGCCAAGTTATCGTGGAGAATTAGAAATTACATCTGTAAATAAGGAGTATTTAAAAAGAGGACAATTGAAAGTTGAGCTTTTAGGTAGAGGATTTGCTTGGCTAGATACTGGAACACATGAAACTTTAATTGAAGCTTCAAATTATGTTAGAATAATTGAAAACAGACAGGGATTAAAAATAGCTTGCTTAGAAGTTATTGCGTATGAAATGGGATATATTAGTAAAGAAAAACTACTAAAATTAGCCGAACCTTTGAAAAAGAATGCCTATGGTAAATATTTAATCCAAAGATCTAAAGAATTTTAAAATGAATTTTGTTAGGTTATCCATTCCAGACTTAATTTTGTGTGAGCCAAAGTTTCATGGAGATGAAAGAGGTTACTTTGTTGAAACTTTTAGACAAGATAGACTAGATGATTTTTTGGGATTTAAAATTAACTTTTGTCAAGACAATGAGTCTAAATCGTCCTATGGTGTTTTGAGAGGCTTGCATTACCAATTAGAACCATTTTCACAAACTAAGCTTGTTAGAATAATACAAGGAAAAGTTTTAGATGTAGCAGTAGATATTAGAAAAGGCTCTCCGTGGTTTGGAAAACATGTTTCAGTTGAGCTAAGTTCCAAAAATAAAAAACAATTATTAGTCCCGAGGGGATTTGCTCACGGTTTTGTTGTTTTAAGTAAAGATGCTATTTTTTCTTATAAAGTTGATAATTATTATAATTCAGATTATGATAAGGGAATATCATTTGATGACAAAATACTCCAAATTGACTGGAAGATCAATAGTAGTGACATTAAGTTATCAAATAAAGATTCCAAGCTTCCGAATTTCGAGAAAGCAAAATATTTTAACTATAATTCAAACTTGTATGAATAACGTTTTAGTTACTGGATGCAACGGTCAATTAGGTTCTGAATTAAAGAACTTATCATCTTTTTTTTCAGAAAATAATTTTTTTTTTACTGATATAAATGAGTTAGATATATGTAATCATGATGCAGTTAAAAACTTTATTTCAAAGAATAATATACATGTGATTATAAATTGTGCAGCTTATACAGCAGTTGATAAGGCTGAATCTGACCCTAAATTTGCTAATCAAATTAATCATTTTGCTGTTGAGAATTTTGCTAAGCTTTCTAAATTTAATAATATTAAATTTATTCATATTTCAACTGACTATGTTTTTGATGGAACTAAATATAAGCCTATTAAAGAAGGTGATCCTCCAAACCCACAATGTGTCTACGGAAAAAGTAAATATGATGGAGAATTAGCAATCCAGAAAATAAATCCAGCTAATTCAATCATTATTCGCACATCATGGGTTTATTCAAAATTCGGCAATAATTTTGTAAAAACTATGCTTCGTTTAGCAAATGAAAAAAGTGAAATTGATGTAGTTGCAGATCAAATTGGTAGTCCTACAAATGCGGAGAATCTGGCACATACTATTTTAAGAATTCTTCCCAGAATTAATTATAAAAATGTAGAAATATTTCATTACTCTAATGAAGGTATATGTAGTTGGTATGATTTTGCAAAAGCTATTTTTAAAATAGCTGATAAAAAAATAAAGTTAAATCCCATAGAATCTTCTAAATATTCAACAGCAGCTAAAAGACCTTATTATAGTGTTTTAAATAAAAATAAAATTAAAAATGAATTTAAAATTCAAATTCCACACTGGGAAGAATCCCTTAGAAATTTAATAAAATGCTAAACATCAGTAAAAATTGTTTTAATAATGATGAAAATTTCTTAAAAAAACTAACAGGCCCTGTTTTTTTTAATTTTTTGGGCTCACTTTTAGGAGTAATTTCTACTGTAATAATTTCAAGAAATTTCGGTGCTGAAAAATTAGGAATAATAAGTCTGTCATTAAAAACAATAGCAATACTAACTACTATTGCTTTATTGGGTTATCGTCAACAAATAATTAAAAACATAGCAATATTTCATAATGAAAATAAATCAAAAATAGCTTCTGATTTTTTAAGTAATGCAAAGTACCTTTCTGGTTTTTCTTCTTTGATTATAGTATTGATAACAATTATAATTTTAAATTTTTTTACGATAAATAAAATTGGTGAAAATCAATTTATATTATTTTTTCAAATCTTTGTTTTTTCCTTATTGTTTATAGTGCAAAGAAAGTTGAATACTTTTATTTTAATATCATTAAATTATATTAAAAAAAGTGTTTTGTATGAGGGGTTTTTTAATACTTTTTTTGTCTGTTTTTTTTTAATAATGCTAATTTTAATTGATATAAAAGTTGATATATATATATTGGCTATAGTATATTTATTTTCAAGATTTTTAAATTATGTGCTTTCATATTTTGAATTCAGAAAAAATAAATTTTTAACTACCAATTTTCATTTAAATATTAATGCAATTTTAAAAGGAAAAAATTTTTATTTAAATTCAATTGTCAATGTATTAATTATAAATGCTGATATTGTTATTTTAGGAATTTTAATTGATTTTAACCAAGTTGCAATATATGCGGTTTGTTCTAGAATAGCTAAGATTCTAAATCTGCTAAATTATGTTTTTGTAAGCTCAATTTCTCCCCATTTGGCAACATTATATTTTGACAGTAAAATATCAGAATTAAAAACTTTAATTTTCAAATATCTTCCATTTTCTTTATTAATAGCTATACTTTACTTTGTTATAGTTTCATTTTTTAGTAAAGAAATCTTAGGTCTCTGGGGAAAAGATTTTTCTGAATTTTCAATCGTTCTAGTTATAATGATGTCTGCTACATGTATAAACTTTACATTCTCACCCTATTCTAGTTTTTTAACTATGACTGGATATGAAAAATTAGAGCTTAAAATTAATTATACTGCAGCTGTACTTTATATATCCTTCATTATTGTTTTAACTTTAAGATTTGGAATTATAGGGAGTTCTGTTGCTTTTTTACTAAAGCATATAATTATTGATTTATCCAAAGTTTTTTATTCAAGAAAATTAATTAATAATCATCATGGTAATTAGTTACAAGCATAAATATATTTTTGTTGGAATTCCATTTTCAGCATCTTCTGCAATTACTAATGAACTTATAAATAATTATAGTGGAGAGTTTATTTTAAAAAAGCACTCAAATATCCCAACGTTAATTAAGAAACATAAAATAAATATCAAAAATTTTATTGTTTTTGGCGTTTACAGATCACCCGAAGAAATATTAAAATCTAGATATAATAAACTACTTCACAATGTCGGAAATAGATTCTCCGATAAAAAATTTTTAATTAAAAATGGTGGTGCAGTCGCTGTGAAAGCTCAAAATCTATCAAAATTAATTAGAGAAAAAAAGTTAACATTCAAGGATTATTTAAACATAAATTTTAGAGGAATACCTTATGATAATGAATTTACCATGAATGCACCTTTTATGAATTATATTATTGATTTTAGAAATCTAGAAACTGATTTTAATAAAATATTAAGCAGTATTGGAATAAAATCTAAATTTAATCTAAATAAAGTCAATAAGACTAAAAAAGACCATAATTTGAGTTATGAACTTTCAAAATCTTTTAAGAAAAAATACTTTGCCCCATTTATAGTTTATAATTTCAAATATATTCCTGAAATTTCAAAACCTGATGTAAATTTTTTTTATTATCTAATTTTTCTTTTTCTTAGAAAGATTAGGGAATATAAATTTTTAAATTCTAAGAAATCAGGCACATATGAAAAATCTATTTCAATAAACAAAAAAAAGTATGATTAAAATTATTGGAGAAAGAAATACTGGTACTAATTATTTATCAAAGTTGATAAAAAAAAATTTGAATATTAAATTACTCAATGGGACAGCAAAAAAAATACCACTCTTGAGTAAATTAGAGTTTTACAAGGACTTATATTTTAAAATTACTCAGAAAAATAATCTTGGTTGGAAACATGCTAATTTAAATAATAAAAATTTTATAAATGGATTAAGAAAGAATAGCAAAATTAAAGTTGTGATTTTAGTTAAAAATCCATATTCATTCCTGTTATCTCTAAAAAGAAGACCTTATCATAATTTTAATTTAAAGAATTTACCATTTGAAGTTTTTTTAAAATCAAAATGGAAGTCTGTTTCAAGAGAAAATACATTAGATTTTATTGAAAGCCCTGTAGAACTTTGGAACAATAAAGTCCGGTCTTATTTTTTTATAAAATCAATTTTTTTGGAACAAGTTTTAATCTTAAAATATGAAGATTTAATAATTAATCCAGCTTTTCAACTCAAAAAAATTTGTGATATATGTAAAGTTGATTTTTCAGAGCATAATTTTTTAAATATTAAAAACTCAACAAAAAAAGACTCAAAAACTTTCAACGATTATTTAAAATATTATAAAAACGATTTGTGGATTAAAAAATTATCCAATCGAAATATTAAAACAATTAATGAAAAATTGGATTTGAAATTATTGAATAAATTAAATTATAGGTATTTGGATGGAAAGTGAGAATAATTTAAAGAATTTTCCTGTTTTCATTGTTGGTATGCCAAGATCTGGAACAACTATTTTGTCAAATTTATTAAACGCAACTCAAAATATATATTTTCCACCAGAAACACATTATTATCAGCTTATTAAAAAATTTTACTCAAAAAAAAGCAAAAACCCATATTTAGATTTTATTAATTTAACAAGAAATAAATACTTTAGTGAGTTCAAATTTAGTGATTATGAAATTGATAATTTAAAAAATTTAATTATTAACTATCCAAAATCTCAAATTTCATCCGAATTACTGAAAAAGATTTGTATTTCAAAATCATTAGAAAAAAATATTAAAAGATGGGGAGAAAAAACACCTATACATTTTTACTTTTTAAATAAGATTTTTAGCGATTTTCAAGATTGTAAAGTTATTAATGTAATAAGGGATCCTCGAGATGTTATAGCTTCAAATAGATCTGCAAAATGGAAAAGAATTTTTGATCTCCACAGAAAATTAGTTCAGTATAAAAATAATTATAAGTACTGCCATTCATATCCTGAAACTAAAGTATTAAATATTAAGTATGAAGATTTGGTTTCAAAGCCAAATGTAATTTTAAAAAAGGTGTGTAAATTTTTAGAAATAAATTATAATCCTAAAATAATGGATACTTTTTATAAAAAAAAGCATTTGAATTTTGATGTTCAAAATGAACCATGGAAAGTCAATAATTTAAAACCCTTGACTACAAAAAATATTTATAAGTGGAAAAAACAACAATTTACATTTGAAAATAAATATATAAGCTGGTTTTGCAGAAGAGAAATTAGATTGTATAACTATGAAAAAAATGTTTTTCCACCGATATATATTTGTATTTTTTTTCAAGCATACATAACACTAAAATCATTTCTTTTAAATTTTAGATTATGAGAAATTATTTGGTTTTGTTATATGTAGTTTCAGTTTTCGATGTGTTTTATTTAACTCCATTATCTTTATATGCAGATATCTGCATTCAGATTTTTTCACTTTTAGGTTTATTTAGTTTTGTATTATTTAGATTATATAGAAGAGTTGTCGTAAGATTTATTTTTATTGCACTGATGACATTAATCTTAACGTCAGTTTTATCTTCAAATTTATTCTTGAACCAGGATTTGCTATCATCATTAATTGCAACTCAGCACATTTTTAAAGGATTTTCTGTCATTTACTTATATTATTTAATTGAGAAAAAAAAGATAAATATTGATAAGATACTTATGTTATTGATTAAGGTTATGTGGATTTATACATTATTTATAGTTTTTGCATCACTTACTGACTTTTCTTTTGTGTTTAAATCACCTATTTCTGGAAATGAACTTTTAATCACTGCTAATAAATTTCAAAAGGACTTATTATACTTTGGTCAAATTTATTTTTTAGCTAAATACTTGACCTCAAAAAAATCAATAAATTTATTTTATATATCAATTATCTTTATTTCAACTCAACTTTATGATATTCAACGTGGAGATATTATTTTTCTGATTCTCACTTTCTTAATAACTATCTATTTA
>CENP01152552.1_pt1 | contig 46743 bp, 47 predicted proteins | sample 361281 | NCBI WGS metagenome assembly CENP01 (sample SAMEA2591122, study PRJEB7988) | marine metagenome | biome: marine biome (ENVO:00000447); feature: deep chlorophyll maximum layer (ENVO:xxxxxxxx); material: saline water (ENVO:00002010), including plankton (ENVO:xxxxxxxx) | depth 70 m
ATTTAGGAGTTACTATGAAATTTTTGTCTTATATTTTAATTTTACTGACATTTATTGCTTTTCCTCACAAAGCAGTTAAAGGTGATTTAGACGGAGCATGGGTATTAGTTGAGACTTCTTGGAATGGTGAATTTTTTGAAGTCACATCACCGTTACCAGTAAAACTTTACGCTGATGGTAATGTGATTTATACATACTATGAAGATGGAAAGTTAGGTGTTGGTCATGGCGAATACATCATGGATAAAGGGGTAGTAAGTGAAACAATTACCAATCATTCAAATTTAGATTTAATTGGCCAATCTTTTAGTTACGAACCAAATTTTATGGGTGATAAGAAATCTTTTATTCAAACTATTGATTTGAATGGTAACGAGCTTTTTGAAAGATGGAAGAAGACATCTTGTAACGTTGAAAACTGTTATCTTTTATCAAGCAAACCTGATTAATGACGCCAGTTTATTCGATTTTTACGATTTGTCTGCTTTTTATTTGCTCTAAGATTAAAGAGCATGTAAGTAGCAGGCACTAACAGTAACAATATAATTATAAGAAATATTTCCATTATCTAGATCTTAGTTTCGCCAAGAGCCTCAAAATTTCGAGATACAACCAAATTAACGTCACCATTAATGAAAATGCACCATACCACTCCAAGTACTTAGGTGCCCCTTTTTCTGCACCTTGTTCAATGTAATCAAAATCTAAGACAAGATTTAGAGCAGCAATACACACTACCAATAAAGAAAAACCTATTCCAAATAAACCATTATCATGAATAAAGCCTATGGATGTACCAAAGAACATCATAATAAAATTGATCAAATAAAGCGCAAAAATTGCAAAAGTACCAGCAAATACCATTAACATAAAGTTACGGTCTGGTTTGATTAACCCAGTTTTATATGCAAATAGCAGTCCAAAAAGCGTCGCAAAAGTTAAGGTAACTGCTTGTATGGTTATCCCACTAAATTGCGATTCATAAAGAGCCGATATACCTCCCAAGGCAAATCCTTTTGCTAAAGCATACAGTGGTGCTGTATATGCTGCCCATGTCCTCTTAAAAATTGTAACTAATGCGAATATTAGGCCTACTATGCTGCCACCAATCATATAAGGTGTTATGTTTTGCCCATTAAAATACTGTATCCATGTAAATACAGCAGTAGACATTAGCAACAACATGCTTATTCCAACCTTATTGACTGTGCCTTGCAATGTCATTTTTGGAATAGATACATCAATAATTTTTTCTGAAAATGTTTTCTCTGAAAACATTGGATTGCCAGAACGGCCAAACGTACTTAATGCTTGTCTTGAATTCATAACTTAATTATATGGTTATCTAAAATATATTAAACTTTTATTGTGGTCACAATAAGCGATATAAAAAAATCTTATGACAGAATTTCAGGCTTTATTGTAAATACTCCAATTATTACATCTAACAGGTTAAACGAATTGTTTAGCGCAAACTTATTTTTCAAAGATGAAACAAAACAACTTACTGGTTCATTCAAAATACGTGGGGCACTATCTGCAATCTCAAAATTAGCTGATAAAAATATTGAAGGGGTAATAGCATACTCTTCTGGTAATCATGCTCAAGGCGTATCAAAAGCTGCACAATTATTCAAAATGAATTCTATCATTGTTATGCCTGATGATGCTCCTAAAACAAAATTAGAAAATACAAAAAATAATGGTGGGGAAATAGTATTGTATAAAAGACATGTTCAAAGCAGAGAAGAAATTGCGCAAAAGATATCAATTGATACTGGCCTTCCCTTAATCAAACCATTTGATAACAAAGATGTTATAGCGGGGCAGGGTACTTTTGGTTTAGAAGTTTGTAACTATTTTTTAGATAATAATATAAATCTTGATGTGGTTCTTTCATGTACCTCTGGAGGAGGTTTAGTTGCAGGCACTAGCATAGCTGTAAAACATTTTTTTAAGTCCGCAAATATCTTTCCCGTTGAACCTGAAAACTGTAACGACACTCAAATTTCTCTAGAAAAAAGAATACGCACCAGAAAAAAAATACAAAAAAGAACAATCTGTGATGCTCTTGAGGTTGAGATTCCAGGTGAAATAACTTTTCCTATCAATCTAATGAACTGTAAAGAAGGTTTAATAGTAAATGATTCAGAGGTAATAAAAGCTATGAGGATACTACATGAGGAATTTAACATTATTGCTGAACCCAGCGGTTGTGTTGCATTTGCAAGTATTTTAAATGGTTCTTTTAAAACTAATGGAAAGAATATATTAGTGACGATTTCAGGCGGTAATATAGATTCTGAAAAATTTAATTTTTATATTAATCAATAACTATAAACACTAATCTTATAAATAATATTATGCAAATAACTATGACTATTATTACACCAAGTGAATAGGTGATTTGCATTACCTTGTCCTCAGGTTTTTTCATTGAAAGATTGATAATTGAATAGTTTTTTCTGCTTGTTTAAATTTATTATAGTTGGTGACAGTAATACCTTTTTCATTAAGATATTTTCTAAGTAACGGGCCACTACCATGAATAATAACAACTTCTTTAGCTTCAGTTTCCTCAATAGTTTTAATTAAATCATTCCAGTCCGCATGGTCAGATAGCACAAAACCCGTATCGCAATCACGATAATTATTAAGTGCCCAGCCACTACACATAGCTGTTTTATTAGGAATTAAATCTTTTATGTGTTTAGATTTTCTTGCACCTGGGGGGATAACAATAAGACCAGGTAAGAATGATTTATTCTTTGAAATAGTTTTTGTTTCTAAGTTAGTAATGCCATGCTTCATATATATTTTATTTATAGTTCTGATAGCTTGATGCGCGTAAACAGGAATGTTATACGTTTCTTTAATTGTTTTTATAAGTCGTTGGGATTTGCCAAGGGAGTAACAATAGATGATCGAGTTAATTTTATTTTTATAATTGTGCTCATACCATTTATAAATCTTTTCTATCTCATCATCAAAAGAAGGCCATATATATTTAGGATTAGCAAATGTGGCTTCACTCACAAAAATATCGCACTTTTGAAGGTCAAAGCTGGAACAGGTAGGATCAAAAGCCCTCTTGTAATCTCCAGTAATCACAGCTGTCTTTTTATTAAACTGAATTTTAATTTGTGCCGAGCCTAAAACATGTCCAGCTGAATGAAAGCTAACAGTAGTTTTGCCCAACCGCAATGACTGATTATATTTAGTTTCTCTGATAGACAAATTTTGATCAATTCTTGATCTCATTATTGATGCAGTTTCTGGAGTGCAAATATAATTGTTCATACCTGCTCTTGCATGATCTGCGTGTGCATGTGTTATAACAGCGGTATCACAAGGATTTAATGGGTCAATATAGAAATTTCCAGGTTCACAAAAGAGACCTATATCAGTCATTTTAAGCATTTGTTTTTGACTCAATAAAATATTCAGCTTTGCTAAAAATCGCCTCTTTTCTGTCAACATCCATTTTGTTAAGTGCTCTAATCATTAATGATAATCTTGGATTACTTTCAAAAAATTTTCTATTCCTTTCAATAAAACTCCAATAGAGACCGTCAACAATTTCACACCAAGGCCCTTTTTTAAAATCTGACATTCTTAGTATATAGCTTGAGCCACAAATATAGGGTTTGGTTGCAAATATTCCACCATCTGCAAAAGTACCCATACCATAAACATTTGGTACCATTACCCATTCTGATGAATCAACAAACATTTCCATAAACCATCGGTAAATTTCCTGAGGCTTTATGCGAGACATATTCATTATGTTAGATAAGACCATTAAGCGATTTATATGGTGGGTGTAACCATATTTGTGCGCACCTTTTATAGCATCATCCAAAGGGTCAATTCCTGTGGTGCCCTCGTACCAATCAATAGTTAGTTTTCTATCATGATTCCAATAATTTTCTGTTTCCATACGCTCATTAAAGTTCTGATATATGCCTCTAATGAATTCACGCCAGCCAATAATTTGTCTTATTATTCCCTCTAAACTATTGATAGGAATTGAATTATTTTCAGCATAATTAATTAACTTTTCTATAACTATGTCTGGTGTGAGTATTCCAAGATTTAATACCATGCTTAAGACTGAGTGATTAATAAAATGTTCTCCATTTTTGATTGCATCTTCGTATGGACCAAAATCATTAAATCTCACTTCCATAAAAGTATTAAGCCATAATATTGCTTCATCATAATTAGTAGGATAAATAAAATTTATTTCACCAGGATGGTCAGAAAAATATTCATCAATAATATTTGTTATATCTGTGTTATTTTTTTTATCATTTAAGGGAAGTTCGGGGATTTTATATCCTTTGGGTAGTTTTTTTCTATTGTCTTCATCAAAACTCCATTTCCCACCAACTGGCTTTTCATTGTTGATTAATATCTCAAATTTTTTTCGATTTTTTTTATAATAATTTGCTTGAAGTACAAATTTTTTTTCTCCAATAAATTCCTTAAATGAGACTCTATCATCCAAAAACATTGGTGATTTAATTACTTCAACAGTTAAACCCTGATTATTTGTTAGGGTCTTAAATTTGGCTTCAAATGGTTTATCTTCAATTTCAAAGATTTTAATCTTATCTATGTTAAATTTTTGAATATTTTGAGAGAGTTTAACTAAATAATCTTCTTTAAAGTTAGTTTTTGTATCTAGGTATATTACATCAAAACCCTCTTTAATAAGACTATCTCTATAATCACGCATTGCAGAGAAAAAAAGAGCAATCTTAGATTTATGGTGTTTCTCATAGGTGCACAAACCATAGTCTTCACACATAAATATTTTATCTGCTTTATTGAGATTTGCTTTTGTTAAAGGAAATAGTTGATTTCCTAGAATTACGTGAAGTGTAGTCAATTATTCTTTATAAACATTGCCATCTTTCATGACAAAGACAACATTTTTCATTACTTTTGAATCGATTAAAGGATTTCCATTTACTGCAATTATATCGGCTATTTTGCCTTCTTCTAATGAGCCAAGGTCATCATCTATTCTCAACAATTTTGCTGCTTCCATGGTAGCTGACTGAATTGCTTCCATCATAGGCATACCGTATTCTTCCATATATACAAACTCTTTCCAGTTAGTGCCATGAGCTTGCACACCGACATCAGTTCCAAAAGCAATTTTTACTCCTTTTTTGTACGCTTTTCCAAAAGTTCCACCGATTTGAGGTCCAACAGCAGCTGCTTTTGGTCTGATTATATCTGGAAAAAAACCGTCTATTAGTGATTTATCAGCAACAAATTCTCCAGCAGAGATAGTAGGAACTAAGTAAGTTCCATTTTCAATCATTAAAGACATAGCTTCATCATCCATGTATGTTCCATGTTCAATTGAATCAACACCTGCACGTATTGCTCTTTTCATACCTTCGGCTCCATGTGCATGCACAGCAACCCAAAAACCATAATCATTCGCTGCTTGCACAACAGCATTAGCTTCTTCTTGAGTAAATTGTGGGTTATCACCAGATTTTGCCAGACTCAATACCCCGCCTGTAACTGTAATTTTTATTCCATCCGCACCATCTTTATATCTTTGTCTTACAGCAGCAAATACTTCGTAAGGACCATTAACAACGCCGCTTTCAGGATCTGGATATATATAATCACCAAATGCTTTACCGTTTGTATGATCTGCATGTCCTCCTGTTGTTGCAAGACTTTTTCCAGATGTAAATATCCTTGGACCTATCGCATGACCATCTCTTATTGCATCTCTAAGTGAAATAGCTATAAATCCACTATCACCAACCTGACGTACAGTAGTAAAACCACCATCTAATGTTAATTTTGCATGTTGTACTGCTCTAATAGCACTATATTCTTTTTCTTCTTTTACCGGTGCATCAGTCTTGGAAACATATTCTTGACCAAAATGTACATGCATATCCATTAACCCAGGCATAACAGTATAATTCCTAAGGTCGTAGTAGGTATAACCTTGTTGAGGAATGAATCCTTTCTGAATTGACTCTATTCTGCCATCTTCATTAATGATGATGGATGCATTTTCTAACAACTTGTCATTAACACCATCAATATATTTTGAGGTATGAATGAGTATGTTTGATTTTGTGAAAAAGGATACAAAAAGAATGATTATTAATAGTGTTCTCATAAAGAATGCTTATTATTTATAATTAAAGCATGTATACAAAATTTAGTCAGTTTTTATTATTAATTTTTTTGTTTGGCTGTGGAAGTGACAATATACAAAATACGGAAGTAATTTCTATTGACGATGCATTTTTCTTTCAAAAAAATACTTATTTTTTTACCTTGATAAATTGTGACTCCAAAGAAAATATTTTGGATTTTAGAAAAAGCGATGATGGAAAGAGCTTTTTATACATTGGTAAAGAAGATAAATCTGCAACCGACCGAGAGAATTGCTCTACTACGAGCTATTCCATCAATCAGATAACTACAAATGACCTTGTGGATAAATCAGATATTTATTTAGATATTTCAATGTGCACGAAAAATATGGATGCAAATATTAAAGAGGATTTTAAAATATATTTAAATTTTATAGATTTAAACAATATTTCAGTTTTTAGCGCAATTTCTCAATTAGACAATAATAAATACTTATGGGTAAATATTTGGCCTTCTAAGTTAGAGCGGTTAAATTCTTTAGATAAGTTAATAAAAAGTCCAAATGCTCGATCAATATCTGGTTCATTAAAAAAATATGGTACTTGTGATTCTCCTGATTTAATAAATTTTACATATGAAATTGCATAACTATAATTATGTTTTGTGCGACTGTGGTGTTAATGGCTAGCACAAAAGCCTTCCAAGCTTTTGGTATGGGTTCGAGTCCCATCAGTCGCTCCATTTAGTTTAAAATAATAGTTATGTATAACTTTCAAAAACAAAATTCTACTCAAACCTTACAAGAGGGATTAGAAGAGTTTTATTCAATAAATACAGAATTTAGACAATTATCAGAAAAAACAGATAATCCTAATGCAAAGATTTTTAAAGAGCATGATTATACACATGTTCTATTTGGGCTAGGCACATCTATTGAAGAAGAATCATTATTGGATTCTTTTGTAATTTGGGGAACAAAATTTAATGTAAAACAAGTTTTTAATTTTTATAAAGACCCAGAATATAGTACCGTTATATCGAATATAATAGCTAAATACGGTGGTCGTTGGAGTGTTGCAAGGATATATTTGTCTTTATTACCACTTAAATTTAAGATCTTTTTAAGGTGCATGAAAATGAAAAAAAGGTGGAATTATCATGATATTCCTAAAGATGTACTTAATACCTCATTAAAAGACTTAAGATCTGAATACAATATTGATATCTTGCATTATAAAGATGTCCCTGTAGGACGCTATCTAGCAAATAATAATTAAAAAGGGCATATTTCTATGCCCAATACCGAGTGAGGATGTCGATATATTTTAGACACAGATACTTTAGATTAGTTCAATCTTTTTCAAGATGAATTGTGCGTGTAGGGAATGCAAAATCAGATCCATTTTTCTGTACAATTTTCATTATTTCAAGAATAAGTTCTTCACGAGCTATACAGAAATCTTGCCATTTTGTAGACTTAGTAAAACAATTTATAAGCATATCTATGCTTGAATCATTGAAGTTTGTAACTCTTATAGTTGAGCGAATTTCATTTGAATTCACTAGATTCTTATTTTTTTCAATGTACAATTCTATATCTTTTCTGATCTTCATAATTGTATCAGGAGATGTGCTGTATAGCAGACCAACATGAAATCTTATTCTTCTGAATGGCATTGCTGAAAAATTTATTATTTCTGAGTCGCTCAACACAGAGTTAGGCACATAGACTGGTGCTTTATCAAACCTTCTTATGAGGGTTGATCTAAAGTCAATCTTTTCAACTTCCCCCTCTGCAACTCCCTCAATATTAATCCAATCACCTTGTTTAAATCTTTTTTCACCAATAATCAAAAGTCCGCCGATAAGGTTTTTAAAAAAATTCTGTGCTCCAAGAGCAAGAGCAACTGAAAAAAGGCCTAGTCCTGCAATTATTGAGGCTGCATCTACTCCCCAGAGCTCAAGTACACTTACTATACCTATTAAGTATGCTATAAATTTAAAAGCTCTAAATATCCATGCTCTTAGAGTGGGTGAAAGAAAATTATATTTATCTCCAATAAAATCTCTTAACGGATCTACTGCACTTGCAACAGACCAAAAAATTGCTATGTAAAAGTAACTTTTAATTAGTAGATCGGCATAATCTGTATAAGTTGAAGAGAGTGGCAGACTTAGAACACTTGCATATAGACCAATACCTAAAGGAATCAGGGTTAGTGGTTTTTTAAGTGCTTTTATAACTTCATCGTCATATTTTGATTCACTTGCCGAGGCAAACTTCATTAAAGAATTAAAAATCAAAGTTCTTGTAATAATTATTGCAATGACAGTACCAACGAGAATAATTAGGATATCAAGGAAATAGGTTTGTTCAAATATATTAATCACTTACTTATTCCTGCAGCCATATAATCTTTAGATCTAGGATCGCTCACACCAATGATAATATCATCTTCAATCATTATAGATGATGTAATTCCGTTACTATAGTCATAATTAGCTGGCCTTAAATACATAACAAAGCCCAATTTTTCTAATTCAGCTATTAACTTATCATCCATATATTCATACATTAGAACTGGAGGATTCCACTGATGATGATATCTGTTTGCGTAAACTGCATCTTTAGCCGACATAGCAAACTCATAGTAATTTAATATTATATGTAAGACTGCAGTGATAATTCTTGATCCTCCTTGCGCGCCAGTAATGATGAATGGTCTTTCGTCTTTAAAAACAATCGTAGGAGTCATTGAACTCAATGGTCTTTTTAAAGGCTCAATCTTATTGGCTTGATTACCCAAAAGTTGAAAGTAGTTTTCAACTCCTGGTGATGATGAGAAATCATCCATCTCATTATTCATGAGTATTCCAGTTCCATCAATAACTACGCCTGAGCCAAATGCTGTATTTAATGTTGTGGTGTTGCTTACAGCGTTTCCATATTGATCGATTACTGAAAAATGAGTTGTATTTTCTTTAAATTTAAAACTTTCTGGAATAAGTGATTCTTTTGTAGATGTTTTAATAAAATTAACTCTAGACAATAAATCTCTAGCCTTCTGTTTGCTTAAAAACTCGTCAAATGGAACTTCATAAAAATCAGAATCACCAATATATATTGATCTAAGGGAATAGGCTATCTGCATAATTTCACTGATTTTGAGTATATTCAATGAACTTTGTGGATCTTTATCTAATTCAACCTCCTCGAGCATATTTAACATTAACGCTAACATTAAGCCTCCCGATGATGCTGGTGCCATAGTTATAATATCCAGCTCTTTATATTTAATTCTTATGGGCTCACGCATTTTCGCTTCATACAGACCTAGATCATTTTTAGAGATTAAGCCATTATTTTTCTTCATGTCTGACTCAATAAGCTCAGCAACTGTACCTTTATAAAACCCATCTTTTCCAAATTCTGCTATTTGTTGTAGTGTTTTTGCTAGGTCTCTCTGTATTAGTCTATCGCCTGCACGAAGTGTCATACCATGTTTAAAAAATATTTTTTTTGTTGCTTCATTTTTAGATAATTTTTCAATGTTATTTTCTAAGGCGTGTTCCAAGGTTTCAGTAACTAAAAAACCATTTTTAGCAAGCTCTAATGCAGGTTGTATTAGTTCTTGCCATTTAAGACTGCCAAATTTTTGATGCGCTAAAAAAAGGCCAGCTACTGAACCTGGTGTGCCTGAACTAAGATATGATTCAAGTGATAAATCTTGATTATATTTACCATCTATAATAAACATATCCTCAGTTGCACGAAGAGGAGCCTGCTCTCGATAATCAATAGTGTAATTGTTGTCATTGCTATGTATAACCATAAATCCACCACCACCTAAATTTCCAGCTTGAGGTAGCACAACTGCAAGTGCAAACGATATTGCAACAGTAGCATCAATAGCATTTCCACCTTCCCTAAGAATATTGTTTCCAACTTCTGTTGCTAGAAAATGCCTTGTCACAACCATGGTGTCCTTAGCCTCAATAACTTTCCCTCTTTGAATTGTTTCACTGGATACAGAAGCAAACAGTAAAGCGTAAAAAAATATAATTCTAATAATCATAAAATGCTAAATTTTTCTGAATTGTGAGACCATTTAACTTCGTTAAGTCTATTAAACTTAAATACATTCTCGGGTTCTAATACTTTCATTTTTTTAATGTCTAAGCCTGAGAATTTTGCATAATCACTTAAGGTTTTGACTTTTCCTAAGCCAAAAGGAGAGGGTAGTCTTTGATCTACAATTTTTTGCAATCGTTCTCTGCCAATGGTTTTTAAATCAAACCAGTTTGTTGGCCTATCAATATTTTCTGACTCATCCCAATGAAATGGCCGTTTAACAACATTATTGGGGTTAACATAATAGTGAAATAACGGGGTGTCCGGAGTATGGAATATTGAGTAACCATTAGTATACAGTCTCCATGCTATTGAATCTTCTTCACCATCAAAGTATAGGTATGGATCATAAGGGACCTCATTTACGATCTCACCAGATGAAAATAAGCATCCACCAGCAATTAGAAATCCCTTTTTAATTTGGCTATCACCAGATGGAATCCCTTTTTTCATTGAAAAACACCCATCTTTAAAAACATTATTTTCATCAATTACCATGACATGAGTACTCTTATCCTCATATTGATATTTTGTAAATGTATTATTTTCTAGATCATCAATTTCAAAATTTCTTGGATAGTTGCTAATAATAGGTTTATAAAATTTTTTTGCTATTTTTTCATAATATTTAATAAAGTATTCATCCCATCCTGGTTCGAAAATAGTATGCGAATCAACTTGGAAAAAATATTTTTCTCCCATATAAAGTGATTGCGCAAGAGATCGAGCCCATGCACATCCTCTTGCATAAGAATAATCTAAAAATAAATATCTAATTTGTGGAGCAAAATTAAATTGATCAGTATCTAGCTTTTCATTGTTCTGATCAACTACTGCAAAAATTAAATTATCTTTATCAGCAGCATTTTCGTATGCAGATATAAGTGTATTTGTTAAAAGTGGATCTCTGTAAGAGGATATTGACAAAAAAATTGACATTAATGTTTAGTGATGGTTCCTGTATTTAGTATTCTATCAATTTCAAAGCCACTTTTTATAGATAATTCTTTAACATAATTTTCAGGACTAGTTTGAAAAATAAATTCTGGATTCTCTTTAACTAGAACCCAGTTATTATTTTTTATTTCATTGTCAAGTTGACCAGCATCCCATCCACAATAACCAAGTGCAAATTTATAGCAACCTCCGAATTGACCTTTAGCAATTTGGGTTATTAGGTCAAGGCTTGAAGATAAATTTAATCCATCTTTGTTTATAAGTGATTCTTGAAGATCATTGTCATTATGAATTACAAATAATTTATTAATATCAACAGGGCCACCATTAAGAACCATTTTCTCATTTGGCTTTGTTTTAATTTTCATTGATTCAAATATTTTTGTTTCTTGTATACTTATTTCTTTATTCAACACTATACCCAAAGCACCATTTTGATTATGTTCAAAAAGATATATTAGCGAATTGTAAAAAAAATCCAGAGAATTTTTTTCTTGAAAGTATAAGAAATAGTTTGCGAAGAAGTTTTGTTCTTGCATAAAGATAGTTTAAAGTTTTCTTAAACTTTTGGAACCATTAACAATGGAAAATAAAACTACAACATTAAATGACCTTATCACTGTATTTGATGAGCTGAAAAAGATTAACCCACTATTAGCGATTAATGAGAGAGAAATTAATGGGAGTACTTTCAACGTGTTTACGAATGCACCCAAAACATTTAGAGAGCTATACGATACAGTTGTATTGCTCATGGGAGACTTCCCATTTGTTAATGAAAATGGGAATCAGCTCAACTTCTTAGAGATTATTCAAAAATCAAAAAATCTCGCCAATTATTTAAGCAGTAAAGGCATTACAAAAGATGATTCCGTAGGTATATGTATGCAAAATTGTACAGAGTGGATAATAGCTTACATAGGAATTACTGCACATGGGGCAAAATGTGTTCCATTTAATTCTTGGTGGACAAAGGATGAGCTTTCATATGGTATACCTCACAGTGAAGTAAAGTTGGTTTTTACCGATCAAAAAAGATTTGAAATAATCAAAGATTTTAAGGTTGATATTGTTCTAAATGGTAAATTTTTTAACGAGACCATAGAACAGCACTACAATACTTGGCCTGCAGAAAATGCGTCTGATGAAGACTATGCTGTACTTTTGTATACATCTGGTAGCACTGGCGTGCCTAAGGGAGTTATGCTCTCACATCTTTCACTTATAAATGCTTTACTTGGTTTTGTGAGCTATGGTGAAATTTTTAAAAAGATTACAGGTGACAACTTATTGGAAGCTGAAAATGCTAGTGTTATTGTTAATGTTCCATTATTTCATGTAACTGGTTTAGTGACGCAATTCCTACTCTCTATGCTCGCTAAAAGAAACCTTTTCCTAATCCATAAATGGGATCCATTAGAAGCATTAGAACTGATTGATAAATTTAAAGTTACAAATATTTCCGGTGTTCCTACACAATCATGGGAACTGTTAAATCATCCAGATGTTGATAATTATGACTTGTCTTCACTTATTGATATTGGTGCTGGAGGTGCAGCAAGACCAAAAGGGCAAGTAGAAAGTTTAATGAAAAAATTTAATACACCTCTAACCTTTGCATGGGGTATGACTGAAACATGTGCTTTAGGAGCTATACATAGAGGTGATGATTATTTAAAAAGACCAACAAGTTGTGGACTACCCTTACCATACATAACAGAATTGGGAGTAATCGATGATAACTGGAATTTTCTGGAACCCTTAGAAATAGGAGAAATAGTCTATAAATCGCCAACCAATTTTATTGGATATTTAAAAAATCCAGAGGAAACGAATAAAACACTTAAGAATGGCTGGCTTAGAACAGGTGATTTGGGTTATTTAGATAATGATGGCTACTTATTCATTTCAGATAGAAAAAAAGCACTTATTATTAGGGGTGGGGAAAATATATCTACATTAGAAGTTGAGAATGCACTTGATAACATCCAAGGTGTATTGGAATCTTGCGTATGTGGTGTTAATGATGAACGTCTTGGTGAGGTTGTTGGAGCAATGATATATACGAAAATTAATCTTTCAGAGGATTCCATAAAAGACGCCCTCAGAAATCAGCTTGCTCGATATAAAATTCCAGAAATAATAAAGTTTACTGATACTCCGCTACCAAGAATTGCCTCAGAAAAAATTGATAGAGTAGGAATTAAAAAGAATCTTTCAACATGAAAGATTTTAGTATAAATTAAGATCGTGACTTCAAAGATATTAATTGTAGAAGACGAACCTGATATAAGAGACACACTAAGCTATAATTTTGAAAAAGAGGGCTTTAAAGTTTTGTCGTCTCCTGATGGGAAATCTGCTCTTAAACTTCTAGAAAACAACAAACCCAATATTGTAATACTTGATCTAATGCTCCCTGATATGTCAGGACTAGATCTTTGTAGACAGATAAAAAATGATAAAATGCTATTCAATGCTTCCATAATTATGTTGACCGCTAAGTCTGAAGAAGTAGACAGAATTGTAGGATTTGAATTGGGTGCTGATGACTATGTAACAAAGCCCTTTAGTGTAAGAGAGTTAATTTTAAGGGTTAAGGTACTAATAAAAAAACATACCACTACAGAACAAAAAGATACTTCTATCTCACTGGGCTCGTTATATATGAATCTTGACGCACACGAGGTTAAAGTAAACAAACAAGATATTATTCTAACTGCTTTGGAATTTAAGCTTCTTAGACACTTACTTCAGAGAAAGGGTAGAGTTCAAACTAGAGACCAACTTCTTGGCGATGTATGGGGATATAGCAGCGAGGTAACAACAAGAACAGTTGATACCCACATCAAAAGATTAAGAGAGAAATTAGGTGTTGTTGCAGATTATATACAAACTATACGTGGCGTTGGTTATAAGTTCACTATTTCGGACTAATGGCCAACTTAGTGCCGAGACTTAGAGTCTCAAGGATATTTCTACTTTCTTTAACATTCATATTTTTTATCCTCATTGTAGTAAGTACAATATTCTCAACATTTATCTACAATAATTCTAGAGATCAACTAACAGAGTTACTTTTTTTACAGGCAAAATCAATAAATAGATTAATCCCAAATTTGTCTTCAAATGATATTAATTTTGATGATTTTGCAGATATGCTTGCTGTGTCTGGATCAAATAACGAAACAATGCGTATAACAATTATTGATCATGAATGGAATGTTGTAGGTGATTCCCAAGTTAATACAAATGAACTGTTTAATGTTGAAAAACACTCACCGTCGAATCGACCTGAAATAAAAGGTGCATTAGAAAGCAATTATGGAACAGATACTAGAACCAGTGATACAACAGGAGAGGATCTAATTTATGTTGCAATCATGAGGAATAAAAATGACATAAATAGTGGATTGATAAGGGTAGCATTGCCCTTCAACGTTTTTACATCAGTATTTAATTTTTTTATTTATCCATTTTTCATTATTTTTATTTTAGTGTTAGCGTCTTCAACTTTTTTGAGCTTAAATGTCGAAAATAACTTGCGTACACAATTATCTAAGTTGCTTAAAAATACTCAAAGGGCATTAAAAGGGGAATCACTTAAATTAACTAAATCTGAAGATACTCAAATGGAATCTCTCTCTAACGCAGTTGAAGAAATATCAGAAAGGCTAAACCTTGAAATTAACCAGGCAATTGATCAAAGGGTACAGTTTGGTAACGTATTAGATAGCATCAATCAAGGAGTAATAATTTTTGGTAAAAATATGAAGGTAAGATTCGCTAATGATATTGCTTTTGAACTGTTTGGTAAACACCAGTTTTTTTTGAATGAAAAAATTAGTTCAAAAAAATTATTACCTATAAACAAGATGTTAAAAAATGTTAAAAAAAATAATTCAGCAGAACTAGATTTTTCAATAAAAGTTAATGGTTTAAAAAAATTCTTATTGCTTTCTGCAACACAAATGAACACCACAGATGAATTTATATTAGTCATAAACGATATTACATCTATCAAAGAATTAGAGGAACGTCGAAAAAACTTAGTCACTGATATTTCTCATGAAATTAAAACACCTATATCAGTAATTAAAGCAGGGTCTGAAACACTACAAGATGGGGCTATCAACGATCCAAAGATAGCTTCAAAATTCTTAGACTCAATGATATCTAATTCCGAAAGAATGTCAGAGATGCTGGATGATTTACTTGAGTTAGAAAAAATTGAATTTGGACAGCTAACGTTAAAAAATGAAAAGATAAATGTCTATGATCAGCTGAATTTAGTAGTAAATTCCTTAAATTCAATTTCTACACAAAAAAAATTAATAATTAAGAATGATATCAACAAAAAAGTTAAGATCTATTGTGATAAACAAGTATTTATAGGTATATTTGTTAATCTTTTGGAAAATGCCATTAAATACTCAAAATTTGAAGGTGAAATTAATCTCACTAATGAAATTAACTCAAATACTATGATTATTTGTGTTCAAGATAATGGATATGGTATTGAAAAATCTAGCATAAAAAGGATATTTGATAGGTTTTTTCGTACTGGTAGAGCACGTGCACATACCAAGGGAACGGGCCTTGGATTGTCACTTGTAAAGCAACTTATTAAAACAGTTGGTGGTGATATTAAAGTTGAGTCTAAAATTAATCAAGGGAGCAGCTTCTTTGTAAGCATTCCTTTAAAAAGTTAAAATCAACTAATGCTTAAACCGGATTTAATAAGGCTAATAATCTTTTCCTTACTACTAATTTTTGTGATTTTACTATATGCGAACATAGGACTATTTAATTTTACAAATGTTAATATAGATAAAGAACTTCCAGAACCAAGAGAAAATATCATCTATAACAATGTATCAGAAATTTCTACAGGTAGTGTTGAAGACGCAAAAAAATCAAATTTAACTTTTGAACTAGTTGGAATAAGAGGAAATAATCCAGAAAGCACAATAATTATTTATTCAGATTCTAAGTACAAGCTTATTGAACAAGGTTACAATATAACACCGCAAATAGTTTTCTCTCACATTGAGGGCTCAAGAGCTTATTTTTTTGATGGGTCGGAGTATACATATTTGGATATTATTGGTACAGACAGAGCATTTAATTCAAAGAAAATAAAGAAATGAAAAATCTAATTTTAATAATTGTTTTATTTATATTTAATCTGCAATCCCAAGAGCAAAATATCTTTTATAAAGATGCAGATGTTAAGGTTTTTGCTGAAGACATAGCGCTGCTAGTCGATAAAACAATAATTTTAGATCCACGAGTCAAAGGTACCATATCTGTTTATTCAGAAGATAATCTAGATACTGACTCGATTTGGGAGGTATTTATTTCAACTATGGAAGTACAAGGTTACAGTGTTTTAAAGGATGGAAATATATTTAGAGTCATTCCATCACAAGAGGGTATTAAAAATTTTACTGATTCTGATGGTTTAAAAAGTTCTATACAAACTGAAGTAATTAGAGTTAGATTCTCCAGTGCAGAATCAATTGTAAATTCTATAAAGCCTCTAGTAGGTGTTCGTTCTTATATAGTTGCTTTGAATAACGACCTTGAAATTTTAATTGCTGACGATGCAGAAAATATTATTAGAATAAAAGATATAGTAAAAAATCTTGATTCAAATTTTGACACCTCAATATCAGATTTAAGATTGAATAATTTGTCATCTATTGAGGCTCTAAGATTAATCAATTCTTTGAAATCTGATGCAAGTACACGTTTTGATAAACTTGGTATTGCAACTTTTGGTGGATCTAATAAATTGATTTTTAGTGGCCCTAAAGAAGTGGTAGTTAAGGCAAAGCTTTTAATTAATCGTTTAGATCAAGATAATGCGACTAATGAAAATATTAAAGTTATCTATCTAAATTACTCTCAAGCTGAAGATATCTTAAAAATTTTAACTGATATATCTGGGTCATTTAATCAAGAGCAAAATGTTGACTATAAAACTGTTATAACCGCGCATGAAGAAACAAATTCAATTATCCTTCGTTCAAACCCTCAAACACTTAAATCCTTAGCATCTGTTGTTACTCAGCTTGATATACGTAGACCACAAGTGTATGTTGAGGCAATTATTGTTGAAATATCCGAGTCAACTGCAAAGTCATTGGGTGTTGATACTGTTTATGCTGGCAGTGCTGATGACACGAAACCAATTGCTCTGACAAGATTTCCATCGTCATCATCTCCCGATCTACTCTCTATAATTGGATCACAAGATGATGCATCAGATTTATCAGTTTCAGCGGGAGCGGCATCTTCAATAATCAATTCAAGAGGTTTTATTGCCGGTGCTGGTAATTTTCTCAGTGGTGAAGATAATTTTGCTGTTTTGCTTGCTCTTTTAAGAGAAGACCAGGATTCCAATATTTTATCTACACCATCTGCTGTTATTTTAGATAACGAGGAAGCTGAATTATTAGTAGGGCAAGAAATACCAATCACCACGGGTGAATCACTTGGAGCGAATAATCTTACACCTTTTAGAACCACCGCTAGAGAGGAAATAGGGGTAAAACTTGAAGTAAAACCACAGATTAATGAGTCTGACTCTGTCGCTTTGTTTATTAGACAAGAAGTTTCAAGTATCGCTGGATCTCAATTAACTAATACAACAGATTTAATTACTAACAAAAGTATTATTGAAACAACTGTGTTAGCAGACGATGGTCAAATTATGGTTCTTGGAGGTCTTATAAACGAAGATGTTCAAGAGTCTGTTAATAAAGTCCCTTTTCTTGGTGATATTCCAATATTGGGTAGATTATTCAGATCTACTGCTACATCTATTGATAAAAAAAATCTTATGATTTTCTTACGACCTACAATATTAAGAGATGCCTTGACCACAAAAGATCTATCTGAAGAAAAGTTTAATTTAATTAGAGCAAAACAAATTCTTAATGAAGAATTTAAAAATTCTCAGAGTGAGTAATTATGGAGTTACCACTTAACTATAGTTTTTGTAAACACAATAAGCTGATTCTTACCAATATTGAAACTACCAGTACTCTTCATCAATGTGGAGACGCAAATCTTAGAGTTTTGGCCAATTTACAACCATTTCTTAAATCAAAAGTAATTAAAAAAAATTATTCTCAAGATGAATTTGAAAATCTGTTAATAGAACTCTATACAGACAATAAAGAAGAATATGATATGACTGAATTTGATGATCTAAATTTAGAAGACATTGCAAATGCTATATCACCATCTGATGATTTATTGGATGACGAAAATAAAGGTCCAATTATTAGGTTGATTAATGCTACGATAACAAAAGCTATAAAAGCTCGTGCATCTGATATTCATTTAGAGCCTTTTGAAAATAAACTTAGTATACGTTTCCGTGTTGATGGTGTTCTAAGAGAGGTTCTTCATTACCAAAATACAATTACTCAAATGCTTATCTCCAGAATTAAGATTATGTCTAGATTAGATATATCAGAAAGAAGAATACCGCAAGATGGTCGTATTACAATTTCCATTGGAAAAAGGAGCGTAGATTTAAGAGTATCAACATTACCATCGTCATTTGGTGAGCGAATTGTATTAAGAATTTTAGAAAAAGATAAATCACAAATAACATTGAATGAACTTGGTTTTTCAGAAGATATCCGATCTAATTTGAGAGCTTCATTAGCAAAAAATGAGGGTATTATACTTGTTACTGGTCCAACAGGCTCTGGTAAAACGACAACATTATATGCAGGATTACAAGAAATATCTGATAGAACACAAAATATACTAACAATTGAGGATCCAGTTGAGTATGCACTTGAGGGAGTTGGTCAAACACAAGTTAATAATAAAACCGGATTGACATTTGCTAAAGGTTTGCGTGCAATTCTCAGACAAGACCCTGATATTGTAATGGTTGGAGAAATAAGAGATAAAGAAACAGCAGAAATTGCAATCCAATCAAGCCTAACTGGACACTTAGTCTTATCTACAGTGCATACAAATAGTGCTGTAAATGCTATTACAAGACTTCGTGATATGGGAATTGAACCTTATTTATTATCCTCAAGCATTATCTTTGTTTTATCTCAAAGATTACTTCGAAAACTTTGCCCTCACTGCAAGGCAATAGATACTGAGGCTAATATATTCGCAAAAAAACATGGAATTAAACAAAACATATATAAATCTGTTGGGTGTGACAAGTGTGAGGGCACTGGATATAAAGGAAGATTAAGTATTGGTGAATGCATTAAATTTGATTCAAAACTCTCTGAATTGATATATAACTCTTCTTCTGAAGCAGAATTATCAAATTACGTACACCAAACATCAAAAAAGCTTTTTGAAGATGGGCTTAGGGTAATTAATGATGGAGAGACTTCTGTTGCTGAACTACTTCGTGTTAGTCAAGATTGATGACCACTTTTAGATATCAAGCTTATGATACAAATGAAAAAAAGATTTCTGGGTCCATAAATGCAGAAAATAAGTTAGAAGTTATTGAAAATTTAAAAAATCTTAATCTTGTACCAATCAAAATTACTGAGACAAAGGCTAAAATTTCACAATTAAAAATATCCCAAGCTAGTTTATCTATTTTTACTAAACAACTAGCTGCACTTTTAGCGGCTGGAACAACACTAGAAAAATCATTAGAACTATTAATAAATCAAACCAAGAATAATAAACTTTCAACACTTTTGAATCTTATTAAAGATGATGTTACAAGTGGAGTGCTTCTTAGTGAAAGTATGAAAAAATTTCCAAAGACTTTTGATAGGATATATACATCGACAGTATTTGCTGGAGAAACCTCAGCTTCATTGCCCGAGGTTTTTAACGATATTTCAAACTACATAGATAAAGAAATTAAGATAAAGAATCAAGTTACAGGAGCCTTAGTTTATCCATTAATATTATTCGGAGTATCAATAATTGTAATTTATGCTTTACTAAGCCTTGTATTACCACAAGTTGCTGAAGAATTTATTTCATCAAATGTGTCGTTACCCATGATTACTTCCATACTTCTTTCTCTATCAGAAATATTTCCATATATATTGCTAGGCACTTTTACCATATTTGGTTCAATGTTTATTTTAATAAAGCTAAATTTTCTAAGTCACAGATTAAAGATTAAATTATCTATAGCCCTCTTAAGGTTCCCTATATTTGGACAAATTATTTTATTTAACCAAACTGCAAGATTTTGTTCTTCAATGTTCTTAATGACAAAAGCAGGTCTTAATGCAATTGATAGTTTAAGTACATCGAAAGATAATTTTAAAAATATTTACCTTAGAGATGAACTAACAACTATCTTAGCTCGTGTAAATTCTGGCACATCTTTGAGTAGTGCATTTCAACAATCTACAATTTTTCCTGATGTTTTTATTCAATTACTAAGTTCTGGAGATAGTGGTAGCAATATAAGTGAGATGTTTGGAAAGATAAAAGTATACTTAGACGAAGAAGTGGATACAAAAAGAAATTTTTTATTAACATTATTGCAGCCACTTGTTATTTTAACTATGGGAGTTTTTGTTATGTTAATAGTTTTGGCTATTATGCTTCCCTTACTACAGATGAATAATTTAGTATTTAATATATGAAAAAACTAAAAAAAGGATTCACTCTTTTAGAATTATTAATAGTAATTGTAATCATTGGATTGCTTGTTTCTCTTGTTTCAATAAATGTTTTACCTAGTTTAAATCAAGCTTATTTAGAGAAAACTAAAGCAGATATTTCGAGAATTGAACAAGCTCTTGTTATGTTTAAGATCAATGAGGGAACTTATCCATCTCAAACGCAAGGTTTAGAAAGCCTTGTCAAAGATCCAGGTGACTTAAAAAGACCTTTTATGTATCCACAAGGTGGCTATATCAATCGACTGCCTACAGATCCATGGGGTAATGATTATTTGTATATATTTCCAGGTACGTTAAACACTTATGACATATTGTCTCTAGGTGCAGACGGTCAACCAGGAGGAGAGGGCGAGAATAAAGATATTGGAAACTTCCCCGAGTAAAGGTTTTACTTTATTAGAGCTGCTTATTGTAATAAGCATTATTGCAGTTTCAGCTACTTCTTTTTTTATTTTTACTAATACCATAAATACGAACGATAATATTAGAGAAAAAATTCAATACTATAGAGAGTTGAGCCTTCATACTGGGAATGAATATTCATTTACAAATAAAGGTGTTTTTTTATCAATAGATGATAGTCTTGTAAAACTTGAAGATTTTGATGCATTAGTTGTTTTATCAGTAAATACAAAGGACGATCAAACACGATCTATTAACGAAGAACCATTTCTATCTATATATTCAGGAATGGAGGTTAATATAAAGTCTTTGAAACTTTCAGATGGCACCACGATTATCCTTTAAAAATTTTATCAATGGATTTACCTTACTTGAGGTAATAATCTCACTTTTAATTATCACAATTACCTTTACTGCCTTCTCAGATATCATAAATCAAAATCTTAAATTTCAGGAAAACAAAACTCAAAGTAACAGTTTACTAACTAATCAAATCAATGCTCTAACACTTGTTGTTTCAGAACCAAATGCCAACGACTTGGATTTAATTAGAGTACTCGACTCTCAAAACCTACAAAAACAAATTATTTCACAATATGGTACATTTCGAGAGTTTGAATTAGAGGTATTCTTGAATGGGGGCTCTTATAAAATTAAATACATAAAATGAATGTAAAAAGTGGGTTTAGCTTAATTGAAATTCTTGTTGCACTACTAGCTGGAGCTCTCGTTTCTTTGATGTCTTACGAATATTTTAAAGACACTTCAGCCATAAAAAATAAAATTACAGCTAAGATTGATCTAGATGCCTCACAAATGATTGCTATCAATACTCTACGCCTAGATTTAATACAGTCAGTTTCATATCAAATGAAAGATATGAACGGTAGAATAACAAATTCAGTTTTTATGGGAAATAATAGTGAAAATATTATGAAATTTGTTGCCATGACAACGAATGATCACTCGAATAATTTTTCAAATTTAAGACGAGTGATTTATCAACTAGAAAATAATAATCTTGTCAGAACAACTACATTAGCAAACAATGAAAATTTTATAATCGATAAAAGGATATTATTGAGTGATCTTTCAAATATTGATATCACCTTTGGCAATACTTTAAATCAAAATTTCTCACAATGGCCTTCATCAAATAATACTCTATCTACCTACCCAAAATTTATCTTCCTTAGGTTTGAATATAACGATCAAGAATCTACTCTTATTCTTAGTAACTTTAGACAATGAAAGGATACATATTAATTTCAACTCTATCGATTATTACCATTCTAAGCTTAATAGTAATTTTTATAAGCAGGAGCATCTTTCAAGATACTGTAAAAACTTCAATATTCAATAATTCTATTTATTACAGAATCCAATTGATTAATTATGAGAAATTCTTGGTTCAATCTCTTCAAAATAACTCAAATTTTTTAAGAAATCTTGATTTAGCTACATATCAGCTTGAGGAAATGATAAATGAAAAATATGAAGATATATCTGTAAATTTTATTGATATGAACACATGCTTTAATCTGAATTCGGTAACTAAACAACAGGGAAACAACTTAATAAAGAGTGAGAATGGAATTCAAAAACTTAAGGCTTTATTGAATAATATTTCTTTTGATAAAAATAGAGAAAATGAATTTATAGATAGATTAGTTGATCAAATTGATACTAATAATCTGCCTGAAACCTTTGGTGCTGAAGATCTTTATTATGTATCTAACGATCAATTAAACTTAACAGCAGATTCATTCTTAATAACAAAGTCTCAGCTTAAAGAACTGAACTTTTTAACCTCATCTGAAATAGATAACATTTATAAAGTAACTTGTGCTCTTCCAGATACAACTATTAAATTTAATATTAACAGTTTATCTTCAACTAATATGGTTACTTTTTTGTCAATATTTCCAAATTTAACTCTTAATGATGGTGCAAAAATAATTTCTAATAAACCAGAATTTGGATATCTTAATTTAGCAAACTTTATGGATGTAAATAACTTAGATATTGGTGAATTTGAATCTGATATGATAATTTTTAAACCAGAATATCTAAAAATTATCTATAATTTTAAGCTTAATAAAGATTCTTTCCATTTATTAAGCTTTATAGATCTAAAAAGAAGAGAGGATTACTTAATATTTAGAACAATTTCAGAATGAATATCATCTATTTCAAAGATCTTAAATTAGAGGACGTAATCTTTATTTCTAAAGCAGGAATTAAAGATACAAAGTTTAAATTTATTACAGATATAGCAAATACATATTTTGTATTTCCTAATGAAATTATTACCCATCAATACTTTCAATCTAATACTACGAATAAAGAATTAATAAAAGCAAATTTAAAAAATGATTTTGCATCTATAAATCCAGATTTTTCTACAGAAATTGATGTTTATGAGACGAATTTAAAAAATGAATATTTATTAATTTCAAACGATAACCTTAACCTGATTAAAAATAAGCTTAAACATTCAGGAGAAAAAATATCCGTTACGTCAGAATGTTTACTCTTCAAATATCTATTTGAAGATAATATTGAATTTAATCAAAGTTTTTTCGTTGAAGACAGTGGCACATTTATAAAGTTGCCAAATAAATTGTCAATCTTTCTTAAAAAAATGAAGATTAAAAGATTAACTGTTTCTGATATAAATATAACTAAAGATATTAACGATATATTCTATGAAATAAATTTAATAAATATTCAAAATATTTTTAGTGGTCTTTTAAAAAAGAAATTTATTGTAGCGCTGGTAACTATTTTTTTAATAATTAATATTATTGGATTAACGAATCTTTTACATAAATCATCTCAAATAAAAAGCTTAAACACATCTGCTCAAAATCTATATTCAAATTTTTTTCCATATGAAAACTTTATTTCTATGCAGGCGTCTGTAATTGATAAAGATATTGATTTATTACTATACAAACAACCTTCTGAAATATTATTTAAAATCTTTGCTAATGTTAATGACAACATCATAATAAATTCATTGAAAGTAGATTCAACTTCAAAACTCATAAACTTGAATTGCTCATTCATTAATGAGATTGAAAGAGCAAACTTTATCAATGCTTTAACAAGGGCTGGCATTAACCTAAACCAAGTTGATAGTTTGATTTTAAACGATCTAGAACAATTTAAATATGAATATAAATATGAATAAAAAATTTATTTTCTTTGGTGTAATCTTATTTTTACTTTTTCTGGTATCACAATATTTTCTTTTTACTGAGATTTCTAAAAAAGATATCTCCCTTAAAAAAACACTTGCAGATTTCCAGCTAACAAAGCAGAAATTATCTGATTTTGAATTTCAAATAAGACAGGCTGAAGAAAGACTTACTAATGATCAAATTGTATCCTATTTAAAAATTAATAATTTGACTTATGAAATTGATAGACAAATATTAATTTCATTTAATAATGAAAACGAACTTAATAGTTTTTTAACTTTCATAAAATTAAAACCCATACAAATTAAATATTTAGAATTATCTGTTGAAGATACCTTAAAATTAAAAATTGAAATTTATTAAATATCTTAGTTTATTTGTCTGTTTCATCTTAGTTGGCATATCCACAATTTTTTTTGTTTATCCAAACTCCTTTTTCATTAATTCACTGGCAAAATTAACTGATATTTCATATGGATACAGTGAGGGCACATTGCATAAAGGATCACTTAATGATTTTGAATTTAAAAACATAGGGTTTGATAGAGTTGAATATAAAAATACAATTTCCTTTAAGAGCTTAACTAGTGTTATAAGTACATTTGGACCTCACAAAGCAACTATCAAATTAAATCATATATTAAATACTAATTTGATAGATATAAGTATCAATACACTCAGTTCAAAAATAAAATTAAACGAATTATTAAACTTGATAAGTTTGAATATTGAAAAGGGATCAATATCATATGATTTTAATGATTCAAGATGTGAATCAGCAAATGGCAATGGATATCTTTCTAATGACTTATTGGGAAGGATTAATCTTACTATTGAATGTAGGAATGGTAGATTAATTGCAATTCTTAAAAAAAATAGGATAAATGTAGGCCAAGTGAGATTATATGATAACTATATGGAAACAGAAATTAGCAAATCAGTACTGCCATCGAGAATGCGTAAGTTTATAAAAGACGAGTTTTTGTTCATTAGATCAAACTATTGATTTCTTTATTGCCATCCCATTGGATATGCTCCAAAAGGAACTATGAATTATTTCTACACGAAGTTTTTCAGCGACACAAAGATAAATTTCGGCAGCTATTGGAATAATATCAATTCTGTCAGGGGGAATTCTGAACTTTTCTGTAAGTTTTTTTTTAGATAGATTGTTGTAGTTTTCGATTAGCGTTTTAAAATCTTTATATTTTGTGGTCTTAGATATAGCATTTACTTCAAAAATTGCTCTTAAATTTCCTCCCAATCCGTACATAGCTTCAATATTATTAAATTGATTGAGCCAGGATAATTTATCATTTATTAATCTTTTTCGTTCAACTTTTGACATATTTAATAACCTAACTCCACCAAGCTTAAATGATTTAGAGAATTTATGTCCATCTTGAGAGATTAAGATCTCAACACTACCACCACCAATATCTACGACTGCATAACAACGTTCATGGCTAGAGAAATTATGTAATAAATAAGCCTCATCGCTCGCTGATATTATTTCAAGTTCAATATCCTTTTCATTTAATAAATTCACTATTTCTTTCTTATTTTTTGTATCTCTCATAGCTGAAGTGGCCATGTAGAAAACCTTAGAAATTTTTTTTTGTTTAAATCTTTCTTTAAATTCTACTAAGATAGAAACTAATCCATCGATAGATTTATTTGAAAGCGTGCCACCACTAAATACATCTTTTCCTAGTCTGAGTGGTTTTCTTACGTATTCAACAGGTCTTAAATAGTTATTGTTTGTGAAAATTTTATATTTAACTGCATTTGAGCCGACATCTACTATTGCGATACTCATCAATCTGAAAATGGTGCTAAAATTTTAAATTGCTCATAGCTTAGATTGTCAAAATAAATCCCCTCTATGTAGCATGAATAGTTTCCAAGATCTTCACCCCATTTTGGAGGTTCTAAAGTTTTTTTACATTCATAATCGAAACTATTTAATAGATAACGTAGAGCACTTAGGCGTGCAATCATCTTGTTATTCGCATTTACAACTACCCATGGCGCAATTTTTGTTGATGTTATGTCAAACATTTGATTTTTATAAAGAGTAAAGAGATCCCATTTATCAACCATCATTTGATCGGACTTTGAAAGTTTCCAATATTTCAATTTGCTATTTTTTCGTGCAGACAATCTTCTTTTTTGTTGATCTTGATCGATAGAGAAATAAAATTTAATTAGTTCAATATCAGATTTAATTAGATTTTTTTCCCATTTGTTCACGTTATTCATGAATTTTTTGTACTCTGTTTTTGTGCAATATCCAAGGGTAGGCTCTATGAGTGCCCGTGTGTACCATGATCTATCAAAAAGTACTAATTCACCTTTTTTTGGTAGATGTTTTTCCCACCTTTCAAACCAATTTGCCTTTTCCTCATCTGTAGGTATGCCTAGATGAATATATTTGAAATTTGAGGGTATAAGGTGTTCTGAAAAGAAATTTATGGTTGAAGATTTTCCTGCGGTATCTCTTCCTTCAAAACAAACTGCTATTTTTCTTTTGTTACTTATTGCGTCTTCTTGTAACTTTAACAACTCAACCTGTAATCTATATTTTTCTTTCCGATATAAATTCGGAGCCAAGGTATTGTAATGTTCAAAATTATATTCAATAACGTTCATGTAAAAATCTGAAAAACAGAGTATAGTATAAAAAATTGCTTCCCCCTAAAAATGAGTATTGTAGAGATAACACTGTTTGGTATACCGTTGATCTTAATTTCAGCAGCTATGCTAGGTTTTTTCACTGCTTATGGTGTTGGTGCTAATGATGTTGCAAATGCAATGGGCACCTCGGTTGGAAGCAAAGTTCTTACAGTACCTCAAGCTGTATTAATTGCAGCTATTTTTGAATTTTTAGGTGCATTTTTAGCTGGTGGCGGTGTGACCCAAACAATTCGAAAAGGCGTCATAGACCCTACTTTATTTAACGATAATTTAGAAACCTTGATTTATGGAATGATAGCATCGCTATTTGCCGCAGGTCTTTGGCTATTAATAGCAAGTTTAAGAGGTTGGCCCGTTTCTACAACACATACAATTGTTGGTGCTATTGTTGGTTTTGGTGTTTACTCTCTTGGTGCTGACAAAATTGATTGGGGAGTTGTTGGCAATATCTCGATATCATGGATTACATCACCGTTGAGTGCAGCTTTATTGGCTGGCTTTCTTTATTGGATATGCAGAGATTTTATTCTTACAAAAAACAGCAAATATGAAGTTCTAATCATAAGTGTAAATATTTTTCTTACAGGCTTTGCTATAGCACTAATCACTACTACAAAAGGATTAAAAAATATTTTCAAACAACAAGGTTTCGATATAACGTTTTTTCAAAGTACACAGATATCATTTATTATTGCTTTAGCATTTACATACGTTTTTTATCAATTTCTAAAATCTAAATTTCAAGGCGGAGATATAAAATCAGAAGCACAATTTGCTTACCTTATGATCTTTACTTCATGTGCTGTAGCATTTGCACATGGTTCAAATGACGTTGCAAATGCAATTGGCCCTCTAGCAGCAGTTTATCAAGCATCTTATCAGTTAATTGGTCAGGAATATTCTCAAGAAACTCCCATATGGATATTGTTGTTAGGAGCAATAGGAATAGTTATAGGTCTTGCAACACTTGGTTATAGAGTAATGCAGACTATAGGAGAAAAAATTGTAAAACTTACACCAAGTAAAGGTTTTTCTGCTCAGCTCGCAGCAGCACTGACTGTAATTGTTGCAAGTCAATTAAATATGCCTGTTTCCACGACACATACTTTGGTAGGAGCAGTAATTGGCATAGGTATCATCGAGGGTGCTGGAGCAGTTAATATTAAATCTGTCCAAACAATATTTTTATCATGGATAGTAACTTTGCCTGCAGGAGCATTATTTGCAATTTTATTTTTAGAAATATTCCAGAATATCTTTAGATACTAAGTATTTTAAGCCATATTATTAAAGTTTGCGACATCTAATTGTTACATTAATGTCTCCATAATTTCATTTAATTATCTCAATATTTGTCAATGAACAAAAAGATATTCATTTTAATAACTCTCACATCATTAATTTTTTCTCAAGAAGAAAATATTGAAGAAGTCATATCAGTTGGAACAAAAGCTAGCTTAAAATCAGCAATTGATAAACAAAGAGAATCAGATCAAATTGTATCAATTGTAGACTCAGATGCACTTGGAGAATTCCCTGACGAAACTGCTGCAGAAGCAGTAAGAAGACTGCCAGGAGTAAATGTAGAAAATGATCAAGGCGAGGGTAGATACATAACATTAAGAGGTATGTCTGGTGATCTAAATGCTGTATCTATGAATGGTGCATTAATCCCTGCACCTGAGGGCGGAAGAAAAGTTTTATTAGATGGTCTACCAACAGACCTCATAGATTCAATAGAAGTATATAAGTCTTTAGTGCCATCACAAGATTCTGAAGGTATTGGTGGTCGGGTAGAGTTCAAAACTAAAAGAGCTACCGAATTAGACGATATCTTATTTAAACTAAAGTTTGATAATCTTTATAACGATTTTGTAGATGCCTTTGATAGTCCAAAATACTCTCTTACTTATGGACAAAAGTACAACGACAATTTTGGGCTTGTCCTTGGTTATACGTATCAAGACAAACATATAATTTCGAATAATAATGAAACCGGTTATGAGCCATGGGGTATTGCGGATAATGGTAATCAATACTTGTCAAGAGATTGGGAAATGAGGTTTTATGATTTATCTCGGCAAAGGGAAGGGCTAACCGTAGATTTAGACTTTGCCCTTGATGATCAAACTAACTTTTTTTTGAATTACCTGTCAAACGAATATACAGATGATGAACTGCGTCATAAAGATGAGTATCGTGCAAGAAGTTTAGTTGAATCATCAGTAACGCCAACCTCAGCTTCTTACCAAAGAATAACTTCTGACAAAGAAACTAGAAAGCGTATTGAAGTTAGACAAATTGAAACAAAAGTTCTAGGTTTTGAATCGATAGAAGGGGATTTTACTTATCAATTTCAAGTAAGTGAATCATTTGCAGAAGAAGATGATAGTAATAATGTCGATGCAAAATTTCGAGCTGAATGCCGTGTGAGAGACGGAGATGATATATGCGGAACATACAGCTGGGCCAACCCTAAATTTATAAGTTTATCCTTAGCACCAAGAGGACAAGTTTTAAATGATGTTAATGAGTATGAGTGGGATGAATTTGAAATTGATTATGGTGTTATTCAGGATTCTGAAGTTGCATATAAACTAGATATACAAAATGACAATCTAAGTTTTTACGGCAATCCAATGGTATTAGAATTTGGCTTAAAATCCAGTAAACGAGTAAAATCTAATTCTGAGGGAAATTACGATGCTGCAGGTGATGTGCCAGAAGGCTTAGTTAATTACTCTCCATACACTCCTGGAAATTGGTATTTTCCAGTACCACTATCCTTCTTTGCTGATCCTAGTATTGTTTTCGGATATCAATCTGATGTAAGGCCTAATGTAAGCACAGACTTAGCAGACTATTGGAAGTCATATGAAGACATCAATGCTGCCTACATTATGGCTACTGTGAATTATGATAATGCAGTTGTTGTAATGGGAGTTAGAAATGAACGGACTGATTTTTCAACTCAAGGTTACAACGATGGAGAATCAAGTGATTTAATTCAATTTTCACGAAGTTATAACTTCTTCGCGCCTAGTGTCAATATGAAATATTTTATAAATGATGAAGTTCAATTAAGAGCTGCTTTCTTTAGATCATTATCGAGACCAGGTTTTAAAGAAACTGCACCTATTCCTGATATAAATGAGGGTGTGGATGGAGATTATTCTGGATCAATGGGAAATCCATCTTTAAATCCATACATGGCAAATAATTTTGATTTAGGCATTGAGATGTATAGAGAACAATATTTGCTTACACTTGGAATTTTTTATAAAGATATAGAAAATACAATTTATCCAAGGGTCATAGCAAATCAAAATATAGGAGGATTATTTTTTTCAGACTTAGAAACATTTGCTAATGCTGGTGATTCAAATATTATAGGGCTAGAAATAAATTTCTTTGCAGAATTGGATCCGTATCTTCCAATTGATGGTTTTTTCGTTTCTGCAAATGGAACATTCAGTGATGGTGAAAGTGATTTTAATACTGGTAATCAATCTTTTACTATCCCATTTCGGAAACTTTCTGAGCAAAATGCTAATTTATCACTTGGTTACGACCAAGGTAAAATTGAATCAAGGTTAGCAGTAAACTACAGATCTAGTTATCTTGATTACCTTGGAGATGAAGGCGAGGAACTGTTTAATGACGATTTTGGATACGGCTATATCAGATTTACTGATGATTATTACTCTGTCGATCTAACTGCTAGGTATAAATATAATGATAATCTTTCATTTAAGTTTGAAGGTAAAAATTTAGGCAACCAACCAGAGTTTTACTATTGGAATACCTCAAATAGACTGTCACAATATGATGAGTATGGATATTCCTTATCATTTGGCGTCAGATTTAACTACTAAAATTTTTTCTTAATGATAAGAGCAATAATATTTGTTGTTCTTATCATTTTGCTAACTTCTTGTTCAGAAACACAAGATAATGCATTCACGGTAGATTATAAATTTCAAACTCCCCCAGTCAGAACAATGGGCGATGCAGCTGATGATCCTGCAATACGACCAGACTCAGGACTTATTCTTGCAACAGATAAAACTGCTGGAATCTATATATATGACAATGAAGGTAATGAAATATATTACATAGAGGGTGGGGAACCAAATAATGTTGATGTAAGGGATGATTGGATTGCATTCACTGATCGTTCTGATAACACAGTAAAATATACAAATTTATCTAGTGAAACTTTTGTAATTGATACGAATATGGCTGTCTATGGTATCTGCATAGGTTTTATTAATAACGAGCTTAGAGCAATTGTAACTGAAGAAGAAGGCGTAAAAATTCAGTATTGGAACCTTTTAGACCAAATACTGTTACAAACCATTGATATTACTGCTGACGAGGACAATATTCCTTTAAAAGGTAATGAAGCTGAAGGATGTGTAATTGATGATGAGAATGGTCATATCTTCATTTCTCGAGAGGGTAGTCGAGGTTATCTTAAAGCTTTCGATGCAGAAACTTTAGAACTTATTAAAGTGGTAGATTCAAGAGATGGAAATATAAATGGTGATCCAGAAGGCGTTACTATCTATAAGCAGTCTCAACAAGTTGGCTTCTTAATTTTATCATCTCAAGGTGACAATAAATTTAATATGTATGATCGTTCCTATCCATTTTCATACTTAGGATCATTTAAAATTAATGGCGTCGAAGATACGGACGGTATTGATGTAACAAATCAATCGTTCAAACATTTTCCAAAAGGTTTTATGGTTGCTCAAGATGGGAAGAATCTACCCAATAACCAAAATTTTAAAATTGTCGATATGGAAGAAATCTTAAAAAAAAAACTGATTCTAGCTGGCTCGATCGATTAAAGAAATTTAGCTATGAAAATCCATTTATAGCACCTTTAATTCTTACTGCACTTGGATTTTTGGAGTCCTTTGTCATATCAGGCGTTTTATTTCCCAGCTTATTTTTATATTTGCTTGCAGTTTTTTTATACCTTGAAGGCATATCAAGCATCATAGTGATTACATTGTTTGCTTATTTAGGTTCATTTATGGGTGATCAATCAAGTTATTTAATGGGTAGAATATTTGGTACAAAAGTATTAAATTGGAACTTTATAAAAAAAAGATCTGATAGAGTTGAACAAACTAAAAAACTCTTCAAGAAATACGAATTTAGAGCGATATTATTAGGGAGAATGACGCCCAGCATACGGCCATTTGCTCCATTTTTAGTGGGGTCATTTAGATTAGATTATAAAAAATTTCTTTTATATGATCTGCTAGCCTGCTCAATCTGGGGTTTAGGGCTAGTTCTATTGGTTGTTTTATGGGAATATGTAGCTAACTTTTTTTAAATGATTCAATTAATTATAATTATAGCCTTAGTAGTTATCGGTATTTTTTTAATTAATTATTTTCAAAAAAAAGAAAATCGATCATCCCTAAAAGACTTCTTTATAAAATTTTTAGCTTTGCTGCTAACTATAATTACCATTTATCTTTTTATTAGAGTAATAAGGTATATTCTCTAGTGACTGATTCTTTATTCTCACAAATATATAAAGGGCAAATTCCTGGGAAAGTCATATATGAAGACGAGCATTGTTTTGCTATTAATGATATTAACCCTCAGGCACCTGTACATATTCTCATCATACCTAAAAAAGAGGTAGCTAAAGTTTCTGATGCATCTTCTGAAGAGATACCACTATTGGGACATCTTATTTATATTTCTAGGAAGCTGGCGGATTTAAACAAACTAAGTAACAATTATCGACTTGTAATTAATAATGGGGCAGAAGCGGGGCAGAGTGTCTTTCACATACATGTGCATTTACTTGGTGGAAGATCATTTAATTGGCCACCTGGCTAATATAAATATGCTCCAATAAGCAAGCCTAAAACAACTATTCCAATAATTGCAAAAAAATATAGTATGTTTCTCAGTGTAGACTTATCATCCATATATAAATTTTATATTTTTTAATGTTGTGCGTATAGAGCCATATTTTAATAACGAAGTACAGCAAGTTCTTAATGAACTTGTGGAAAATAAGGAATTAACAAAATTTTTAGATACTTTTTTAAGTGTTACAAATTCAAAATTTTTGTCTTTACCAGGATCAACTTTTTTAGCGAAGCAAATATTCAAATCAAAAATTAAAGATATTCACACAATAGAAGATTTTCAAGATCAGATTGCCCTTGTGCTTGATTCAGTAATAAATAAAACTATTTCAAAATTTACCTTTTCAGGACTAGATTTTTTAAATCCAGATGAAGGATATCTATTTATTGGAAATCATAGAGATATAACTCTTGATTCAGCTTTATGCAATTATGCTTTACGAAGCGTTGGCTTTCCTACAACTTATAATGCAATTGGCGATAATCTTGTCAACATTAACTGGATGGGGGATCTCTTACGATTGAATAAGAGCTTTGTTATCACCAGATCTGGAAACAATAAAAAACAAATTTATCTGAACCTCCTAAAAGCATCGAATTTTATTAGAAAAAAAATAAAGGCTAATAATCTGATTTGGATAGCACAGCAGCAAGGTCGTTCAAAGGATGGAAGTGATGTTACAGATCCAACTGTCCTTAAAATGATACATATGTCAATGAGAAAAGAAATAAAATTTGATAATTTAACTTCTGAAATAAATATAGTGCCATGTTCGATATCGTATCAATATGACCCACTTATTAAAGAAAAGGCAACTAAAGCAATAAAAGGTAATGAAAAAGAGTCACACGAAGATGTAGAGCATATATTTAAGGGCATAATGCAGAACAAAGGGAATGTTCATCTTGAGATTTGTAAACCATTAAAGGGCTCCTATTCACCTGACAATTTAGCTAGAGAAATAGATATATCTATAAAAAACGCATATAAACTTTGGGACACTAATGAGTATGCTCATAAATTTGTTACCAATGACAGTGATCTAGATAATGTAAATCTTTCAACAGCAAAAAAATATTTTGATAACTTCTTATCTGAAATGACTAATGATGAGGTTGAATATATAATGAACTTTTACGCAAATCCTTATAAGAAAAAACTAAATGAGTAATAAAGATTTTTATGATTCAGAAGAAGAAGAAAATAATTCTTCTTCAGATGCTGTAGTAGCGCTTGTTGCAATTGTTTGTGGGGTCATAGCTGCCTCATTTTATGTAAGTTCATTATGAGTCTCAATATTAATGATCTTTTCTCAGTAAAAGGGAAGATTGCAATTGTTACTGGTGGATCAAGAGGTATTGGAGAAATGATAGCTTCAGGATATCTATCAAATGGAGCAAAAGTATATATTACTGCCAGAAAGGAAGAAGCTTTAATACAAAAAGCCAAAGAACTGTCAGAGAAATTTAATACTGACTGTATACCTTTCTGTGTAGATCTATCAGATATCGTAGGTATAAAAACGTTTTTAGATTTTGTTACGAAAACAGAACCTAATGGCATAGATTTTCTTATAAACAACGCAGGTGCAGCTTGGGGAGCAGATCTTGACTCTTATCCAGAAGATGGTTGGGATAAAGTTATTAACTTAAATTTGAAAAGTCCTTTTTTTATTACACAACAAATGTCTCCATTACTTGAAATGAAAGCAACTTCTGATAATCCATCTAGGGTGATTAACATTGCCTCTATTGATGGTATAAGGGTTTCAAATATGGCGGAAACTTATGCGTACTCTGCATCAAAATCTGGAATTATTCATTTAACTAAACACCTAGCTAAGACTCTTGTAGACAGAAATATTATTGTTAATGCGATAGCACCAGGGCCTTTTGATAGCCATATGTTAGGAAAGGCAGTTAATTTTGATTATTCATTTATATCTAAAATGAACCCTAGAAAAAGAATTGGCTCTCCTGAAGATATAGCAGGGCTATGTCTTTATTTAAGTTCTCGTGCAGGCGCCTATACTGTTGGTGAGACAATTACATGTGATGGTGGAATGGTAAGTACTACCTAAATACCTGATAAATACGATTCAGCATCTAGAGCTGCCATGCACCCAAAGCCTGCACTTGTAATTGCTTGTCTATAGTTGAAATCGGCAACATCTCCAGCTGCAAAAACACCAGGAACAGATGTGGCTGTCGACCCGATATGAAATCCTGATTGTGTAACAATGTAACCATCTTTCATGTCTAGTTGGTTGTTGAAGATTGTTGTATTTGGCGTGTGGCCAATTGCAATAAATACTCCTTCAAGATTAATTTCAGTTTCTTCGCCATCATTATTCTCAACAATTATTTTTGATACAACGTTATCACCTTGTATATCTTTTAAATTTGAATCTAATATTAATTCGATTTTATTTTCTTCAACTTTTTTAAATACTCTCTCTTGCAATATCTTTTCAGCTCTAAATGAAGATCGTCTATGAATTAAAAATACTTTAGAGCAAATATTTGAAAGGTATAATGCTTCTTCGAATGCTGTATTTCCACCACCAATAACAGCAACTTGTTGGTCTTTATAAAAAAATCCATCACATGTTGCGCATGCGCTTACACCTTTACCCAAGTATTTTTTTTCACTCTCTAATCCAAGATATTTAGCAGATGCACCAGTAGCAATAATTAATGATTTTGACTCATAACTATCTCTTTCACCAATTAATTTAATTGGTGTCGAAGATAAGTCAGTAGACTTTATATGATCATAAATAATACGTACATTATATTTCTCTGCGTGTATTTTCATTCGCTCCATTAAGTCAGGCCCTTGCAGATCATCTGAATCACCTGGCCAATTTTCAACTTCTGTTGTCGTTGTTAATTGACCTCCAACTTCATTGCCTGCAATTAGAACTGGGTTTAAGTTAGCCCTTGCAGCATATACACTTGCTGTATAACCAGCAGGCCCAGATCCTAGTATTATTAAATCTTCATTCATTGTTTTAAAAAAGGGTTTATTTATGTATATTTAGTTACAATATCTTAGCATGTCAACCTCGAGATTATACAGAGAATTTTCGTCCTACAGCTTAATAATCTTATCAATTTTTTCTTTTCTTTCAGTCTGCACAAATATCATTGGTGGTGATATTTATTTTGGTACTTCAGGACAAATATTTTCCGTGTTTTTTGTTGACTATCTCGGGTTGGGTACTTTTTACATAACGTTAGTTATGGTGGTTTTTGGTGTTATTATCCTTCTTCGAAATAGTAATTCACAAAAATATAGTTTTCTTGCCTTACAAACAAGAATTATATTTTCATTAATTTCACTTTACCCTCTTTGTTTCTCATTAACACTTTTTCAAGAAACCGAACAATTTTTTTCTGGATATGCGGTCTCCTCTCTTGGTGGTTTTGCCGGAGCTAACTTTTACAATCTTCTTCCTAATGGAGCTCCACTCTTGTTTCTTTGCATATTAAGTTTCTTAATTTTTTTATTAATGCAATTCTTTATTTTCTACAATGTATTAACTCTTGAAAAAGTTGGTGTCGTAAAAACTGTAAAGAAAAACAATTTAACTAAACCCACAGTAAAAAAAGTCGAAAAAACAGAGGTTAAAAAAGAGACAATACAAAAGCAATTACTTCCTGATCAGGAAAATAAAAGAGAAATAAATTTCCTTGATTATCTAGATAAAAATACTGATGAATCAACAGATGTCTCAAATGAATATTTAATCAATCTTTCTGAAAATCTAGAGGAAAAGTTACTAGAATTTAATATTGAAGGAAAGGTTTTAGATAATATGCCAGGACCTGTAGTCACAAGGTTTGAGGTAGATCTTGCCCCAGGTACAAAAGTAAATCAGGTCACGAATATTGCAAGCGATTTAGCGAGATCACTTGCAGTTAAAAGTGTAAGAGTTGTTGAAGTAATTGAAGGTAAATCAACCATTGGAATTGAAATTCCAAACCCAAAAAGAAAATTAGTGACTCTTCATTCAATCCTTGAGGAAACTAATCTTGAATCATTAAAACCACTTGAATTCTGTATTGGCATGGACATTCAAGGTAATTTAGCAAAAATTAATTTACAGCAACTTCCCCATCTGCTAATTGCAGGCACAACAGGTTCAGGCAAATCAGTTGGTGTGAATACTATTATTTTAAACCTTTTAAGAAAAAATCACCCAAAAGACTTGCGGTTGCTTTTAATTGATCCAAAAATGCTCGAGTTGTCTGTATATGATGATATTCCACATCTGATAACTCCGGTGATTACTGATATGCAAAAAGCAGCAAATGGATTAAATTGGTGCGTTAAAGAAATGGATAAAAGATATAAACTAATGTCTATCCTTGGCGCAAGAAGTCTTGAAAGCTACAACCAAAAAATTAAAAACCTTAACAAAATTGAGTCTACTAAAATTGATGAACTTAATGAAGTGGCCGAAGGTGATATTGAGCAATTGCCATATATAGTTGTTGTGATTGATGAGCTTGCGGACCTAATGATGGTGACTGGCAAGAAAGTTGAACAATTAATTGCTCGTTTAGCACAAAAAGCAAGAGCGTCTGGGATACACTTGGTTATAGCAACGCAAAGACCCTCAGTAGATGTCATTACTGGTTTAATTAAGGCGAACATACCTTCTCGAATGGCTTTTCTGGTATCATCTAAAGTTGATTCTCGAACAATTCTTGATCAAGGGGGCGCTGAACAGCTACTCGGCAAAGGTGATATGTTATTTTTGGAACCCGGAACATCAATTCCAGTACGCATTCATGGATCATTTGTTAACGATGATGAAGTCCAAAAAATAGCAAAATCTCTAAGGGATAATGGAAAACCTGATTATGTTCAGGATGTAACTAAATCTCTCGAGGCAGTGCAAAATAATTCTGAATCTAATGAGGATGATGATTTATATGACCAAGCTGTCGAATTTGTAGTTGAATCTCGTAGAGCGTCAATATCCTCAATTCAAAGAAAATTTAGAATTGGTTATAACAGAGCAGCTAGACTCATTGAAACAATGGAAGAAAATGGCATAGTTTCACCTATGAATTCTAATGGCTCCAGAGAAGTACTTTAATGATACGATACTTATTAATTTTTTTCATAAGTCTTATCAATGCTCAATCACTAGAAAACCTACTGGAAGATAATTATTCATTCGAAGCAGATATAACAATTGAGCAAAATAATCTGATCCAAAGCTCAGCTAAGATAAGATTTACCAAGGGCAACTATATAATTAGTGAAATTAAGCCCATTAATCAGACAATCGCAAAAATAAATGAATCTATCTTCATTCAGGATGACGACTTTAGACAAGTTATTTCAAGAAAAAACGATAGAAAGCTGATCTTCAATGTGCTATCAGATTACAACAAATTTGCTTTAGGAAGATGTAACGAGCTTTGTTATTGTTTAAATGAATATTACGACTACACTAATTTGTGCATTAAATTTTTAGATTCACGTATATCGCAAATAAGTTTTACTGATATAAATCAGATTGAAAATATCATATCCTTTGATAACTTTGTTAAAGGTGACTTTAATATTAGTTATAATCCACCTAAAACGTATGATTTTATAGCCAATGATTGATTTCAATTTACTTAAAAATCGAGGTGATCTAGTTGCCAAAAAAATACATTCACGAGGAGAGAAAATTAATATTTCATCGCTGGTGACTTTAAATGAACAAAAAAATAAACTGCAAACTGAACTAGATGCTCTTAAAAATCAAAAAAATCAGCTTTCAGATTCTATTGGTGAATTAGCAAAAACTGGAAAAGATATCTCAGATAAGAAAAATCTATCTCTAGAATTAAATCAAAAAATAGAAACCCTTTTAAAATCTTACGAACAAATATCGCGTGAGTTTAAACAAAAGTTACTAGAAATACCAAATATTCCTGATAATGACGTGCCTGAAGGCTCTAATGAACAAGACAACATTGAACTAAACAGAAAAATTTTTAATCAAGACCAAGGTTTAGACCATATTGAAATTGGAAATAGGTTAGGGTGTCTTGATATCGAAACTGCTTCAAAACTCTCAGGATCAAGGTTTATGATCTTGAAAGGAAGGCTAGCACAACTCCATAGGGCACTTGTTAATTTTATGTTAGATGAGGCTAAAGACAATGGCTACGAAGAAAATTATGTCCCATATATTGTAAATCGTGATGCGCTCGTAAATACTGGACAACTACCTAAATTTGAAGATGATCAATTTAAACTAACCAATGAGAAGTTTCTAATTCCTACAGCAGAAGTACCACTCACAAACTTTTTTAGTAACAGCACAATCAATTCAAAACAACTCCCAATATATGTTTGCGCTCATACCCCTTGTTTTAGAGCAGAGGCAGGAAGTTATGGTAAAGATACAAAAGGAATTATTAGACAACATCAATTTGACAAAATCGAACTTGTTAAGCTCGTTGATCCAAAAGAATCAGATCAAGAGTTAACTAAACTTGTTTCTAATGCTACACAAATTTTAGATAAACTTGAATTATCCTACCGCACAGTTTTGTTATCTACTGGTGATTTAGGGTTTAGTGCAGCAAAAACTATTGATATTGAAGTCTGGTTGCCTAGTCAAAACTGTTTTAGAGAAATTTCTTCATGTTCCAATTTTAGAGATTTTCAAGCCAGAAGGATGAAGGCACAGGTAAAATCAAATACTGTTAAGTATTTTCCACATACTCTAAATGGCTCTGCATTGGCTGTAGGAAGATGTCTTGTGGCAATAATGGAAAATAATTATTCTGTTGACAAAGGGCTTCTAATTCCAAAATGTCTTCACTCTTATCTGCCATTCAAATTTATTGATAACCAAGGTTAGATATTTGTACTTGAAATGTAACTGCAATGTCATAATATTATGGTTATATGTCATTTTTTATTACGAGGATATTCACTATGAAAAAACTTCTCTTTACCTTAATCGCAGTATTCAGTGTTTATAGTGCGTTTGGGCAAGAAACTACGTCAGTTGTCAGAGGAACAGTTTCTGATTCTTCTGGAAATGCTGTGGTAAACGCAAATGTTCAAGTTGTTAGCGTTTCGACAGGTTTAACTAGATCTGTGAGCACAAACTCATCGGGTTTTTATAATGTTAGAAATTTACCTGCAGGGGTTGCTTATAATATTCAAGTCAGCGCTTCAGGACTTCTTGATGCCTCAAGCGACGGTGTGCAATTAGCAGTCGGGCAGAATGCAGTCATTAATTTTGTTATGAGCTCAGTAGAAGAAGTGAAAGTAGTTGGATCAAGACTTGCTGTAGTTGAAACTGCTATAGGTCCTAACAGTGTTTTTAGTTTAGCAGATTTACAAAATTCTCCGGCTGTTAACAGGGATATAAAAGATGTTATTCAGCAAGATCCGAGAATATTCCTTGAGCAATCTAGAGGAAGCATCGATGCTATACAATGTAATGGAGCAAACTCTAGATTCAATAGTCTCACCGTTGATGGAGTAAGGCTTAATGATGGTTTTGGATTAAATAGTAATGGATATCCAACTCAAAGAATGCCATTTCCTTATGACGCTATTTCAAGTGTTGCTGTTGAGCTTGCACCAATGAGTGTTGTATATGGTGGCTTTTCTGCATGCAATATAAATGCTGTAACTAAAACTGGTAGTAATGAATTGTTTGGTTCAGTATTCTTTGATTTTGGAAATGCAGACTTTAAAGGTGATAGCCTAGAAGGCGATGAAGTAACAGGCCAAGAGTTTGATACTACAAGATATGGATTTGAAGTTGGTGGAGCAATAGTCGAAGATACACTATTTTTCTATGGAGCTTACGAATTTTTAGACAGTGCCGACGAGCTTAGAAGAGGCCCAGTTGGTTCTGGTGCGCTTAATGAGGTGTCTGTAACACAGGCAGAACTTGATGAGATTGCACAAATTGCTAGAGATGTGTACAACTACGATCCTGGTGTTGTTTCATTTCAACCTTATCCGTATGAAGATGAAAAGTACATAGCAAAATTAGACTGGTATGCAACTGATAATCAAAGATTGTCTTACACATACCTATACAACGACTCTGCGAATCTTAACGGTTCTGATAGAGACCTTAATGAGATTGAATTCTTACCCCATTACTACAATAGAGGAGCTGAACTTATAACCAACCAGGTTACGTTATATTCAGACTGGTCAGAAAACTTTTCTACGGAAGTTAGGGTTGGTTCAAGTGAAGTTGATTTCTTACAAGCATGCTTACAAGGTGCAACATTTGGTGAAATGAGAATTGAGCTATCTGATGTTGACGTTTATCTAGGTTGTGATGATTCAAGACAAGTAAATGATCTGGACTACACAGTTGATCAGGTTGTAGCTAGAGGGACCTTAGAAGTAGGCGATCACAGTATTACATTCGGTTATGAAAATGAAGCTCTAGATATTTTTAATTTATTCTACCAACATGCAGATACCGAAATTAGATTTGACGGTATTGAAAACTTTAGAAATGGTGATGCCGACAGAATTTATTATGGTAGTCATGAGTCAAATGATCCTTTCCAGTCTGGTGATTATTGGGGTTACGACGTTGATACGATGTATCTTGAAGATGAATTTAGGCTTAATGCAGATGTTGTAGTAACACTTGGATTAAGATACGAACAATACAACTCTGATGATAGGCCATTGATTAATCAGGATTTTGTTTCAAGCTATGGTTTTGCTAATGATGCAAACCTCGATGGCGTAAGTCTACTTATGCCAAGGATAGCATTTACCTATGAATATTCACCTAATCTAAGTATTAGAGGTGGTTATGGATTATTCTCAGGAGGAAATCCAAATGTTTGGTATTCAAACATTTATTCAAATACCAATGTCGATCGTGTTCAAGACCAATTACGAGGAGTAAATCTCTTTGACCTTGCATATTCATTCTGTGAACCAGGCGTCCCAGAGGGACCTGGATGGTGTATTCCAACTGTAATGGCAGATAATATCGCAGCAAGAGATGGATCAAACTATGAAATGAATCATTTGGATCCAGATTTCAAGGCTCCTGCCGATAGAAAATTAACTCTTGGATTAACATACGATGCCCCTAACGGCTACGTTGTTACCGTAGATTTAATGAAAACAACTGGACAAGACAATGTAAAAGTTATGAGAAGTGATCTTGTTCAAGTGGGTGTAGGAGATAATGGCTATCCTGAATACGATAGCGTGCTTGAACCAAGTTTCGTTCTAACTAATAGCTCTTTGGACAACGAATCAGAATCAATGGCACTTGGTGTATCTAAGAATTTTGATAATGGATTGGATATGAGGCTTGGTTATGCTTATGTTGATGCAAAAGAGGTGCAACCAATGACCTCATCTGTGGCATTTTCAAACTACATTAATAGAGCATTTTTTGATCCACAGGCAGAGGAATTGGCACCAGCTAACTATCTGACAAAGCACAGAATAACAGGTGTTTTGAATTACGAAACTAATATATTCGGTGACTATTCAACAAGGTTCTCTTTATTTGCACAGGCAAATACTGGCGCTCCTTATAGCCTTACAAACAGTGGTTTTGGTGGTACTGTTCTAGCTTATGGATTCCAACCATATTTAGATTTTGAGCAAAATGTGTTGCTTGAGCCTGGTACCAGAAATAACATTGAGGGTAGCTCATGGGCAAAAGCTGACTTAAGAGTTAGCCAACAATTGCCAGGCTTGGATCCATCGCATAGAAGCAGTGCCTTTGTAGTGCTTGAAAATGCAACCAACTTCTTAAGTGACGAATGGGGTGTTTATAGAAGAGCTCTATTCCCTTATGGTGTTACTCAAGGTGATTATGAAGATGGTGATGCTGAAGCAAGATTTGGCTCCCCTTCAATATGGGAAATAAGATTTGGATTAGACTACAAATTCTAATTTAATCTTGAGATAAAAAAAGGGTGGTTAAGCCACCCTTTTTTTTTGATCTAAGTAAATTGTATAATTCCAATATATATGATTCCCACAATTGAATATGAAGATCTAATAACCAATCCAAATATAACTTCAAAACTTGAAGATACCTTAAATGAAGTAGGTTTTTTTATCATTAAAAATCATCCTATAAGTGAAAAATCCATTGATAAACTTTTTTCCATCACTGAGACTTTATTTAATCTGCCAATCAACATTAAAAACAAGTATCATCTACCAGGCACTAATGGTGCTCGAGGATATACACCATACGGCATAGAAACAGCACTAAATGAAAAACTTCCCGATCAAAAGGAGTTTTGGCATCAAGGCTCAAAAACGAATAAGAATCTTCTAGATAATCAATACTTAACAGAACTTGATGATTTTGATTTTATTGATGCAATGTATAAAGAATTTGAGAACGTTGGAATGGATATATTGAAAGCATTTAAAAGCTTCAATTTAGATTATCATGCAGACCTTACAGAAATAGCTAGAAATGGAAATTCGATTTTAAGACTAATCCACTATCCAAAAGTTAAATCAAATACAAATCATCAAAGAGCACGTGCCCATAATGACGTTAATCTCATTACTTTATTAGTTGGAGGAAATGCTGCTGGGCTTGAAGCTCAAGATAAGTCAGGTAATTGGGTGGAATGTAATTGCAGAAAAAATGAAATTATTTGCAATGTTGGGGATATGTTAGAAATTATTTCTCAACAAAAACTTCGAAGCACACCCCACAGAGTTGTATCTAAAAGCAATTCTAATGTCTCAAGATATAGTATTCCGTTTTTTCTTCATCCTAGACCAGAGGTTGTTCTTGATCCAATAACTCAACTTTCAGCTGATGAATTTTTAACAAAAAGACTAAAAGATATTAAACTTAATTAATGTACGAATACCTTCAGGTTTTTTTTGGGGCTATATTACTTATTGCTATTACTTTTCCACTGTCAAATAACTTTAAGGCAATCAATTATAAAAACATTTTGTATGCCATCTTGGTAATGTTTTTATTTGCTTTTATTTTATTAAATAATTTTGTAAACCAATTTTTTGAAACAATAAGTAATGGCGTAGCAAAGCTCTCATCAGCTACTGCTGAGGGTACTTCTTTTCTATTTGGCTCTCTTTTTGAATCTCATCCATATGTCTTTGCTTTAAACGTATTGCCTTTGATTATCGTAATGTCATGTTTGAGTGCCTTATTATGGCATTGGCGTATCTTGCCTTTAATCATCAGAGGCCTTTCATATGTTTGTGAAAAACTTTTTAATTTGGGAGGACCTGTATCATTTGGCGCAGCGGCTAATGTATTTGTTGGCCAAGTGGAAGCCCCACTATTTGTAAGGCCCTATTTACAAAATATGTCAAAAAAAGAGTTGCTCATATTAATGACAGCAGGTATGGCTACTATTAGTGGATCAGTTATGATTGCCCTTGCAGGTCAACTAGAAAATCAATTCGTTGATCTTAATGTTGTTCGTCATTTTCTCACAGCGTCAATGCTGTCAGTGCCTGCAGCTATTATGTATGCTGAAATAATGTATCCATCAAATGATGTTACAAATACTATAAACACTGAAAGCGAAGAAAAAATCTATAAAGGCTCTATGGATGCAATTACTAAAGGGACCAGAGATGGTCTTAATATCGCTGTTAATGTTGCAGCTATCTTAATTGCTGTATTAGCACTTGTCTCTATTGTTGATGGGCTGCTGGGTTTGATTTCAGCGAATCTTTCCTTACAAAGCATTTTAGGTTACGTTTTTGCACCTATATGTTGGTTGATGGGTATTCCATGGAATGAAGCTATAGGTGCGGGAGAGTTATTGGGTATTAAGTTAGCCACAAATGAATTTGTTGCATATATTCAATTTGGATCACTCGATCAGGATGTGTTCTCAGAGAAAACAAAAGTAATTATGCTTTATGCGTTATGTGGATTTGCTAATTTTTCAAGTGTTGGGATATTAATATCTGGTATAGGAGCTATGGCAGAAAATAGAAAAAGTGACTTAATTGAAGTATCAGGAAAAGCACTGGTTGGGGCAACATTAGCATCTTGTTTTACAGGATTGATTGCAGGTTTATTTGTCTAGATTAATCCAGTCAGCTCACGATAGTGACGACGGCAATAAACTTTATAGTTGTCACTTCCAATCTCAATTTGTTGACCATCAGTAATAATATTACCGCTCTGATCAACTCTAGCGATCATAGTTGCTTTACGTGAGCAATTTGGATGTTCACAAATAGTTTTCAGTTCAATTAAATTATCTGCTAAAGAGAGAAGGCTGGCACTACCTGAAAATAGATTACCCTTAAAATCTGTTCTAATTCCATAACACATTACTGGAACGTTCAACTCATCGCATACAAAGCATAATTGTCTTACTTGAATTTCCGTGAGAAATTGTGCTTCATCAAGCAATATGCAAGCAATATGTTCTTTAGATTTTCTTAAAAAATACTTTTTAAAATCAAAATCCTCGTCAAATATTTCTGCTGATTTGGAAAGTCCAATTCTGGAATGAATTTTTCCATCATTTGTTTCCGCATCAACTCTAGGAGTAAATAAGTAAGTTTTATGACCTCTTATCTCATAATTATGATTGGATTGCAGCAGGGAAGTGGATTTGCCTGCATTCATTGTTGAATAATAAAAATGAACTTTGGCCAAAATATTTAATCTTTTTTGAAAAATTTTTTTAAATCAAAACCTTTTGGACGTGCCTCTAAAAAAATGTAGGTTCCTACAACCGCAAGACTTATGAGTAAGACATATAATCCATCCATAGGAGTATTGTAAATGTTTTAGTAAAATTTATACATGCGAGTTTATAAATACCTTCTGCAAATACTATTAATATCTTTATTGATATCATGTGGTGGTGGGTCTTCTAATATTGAAGTTGATAGAAACCCTCTGCCATCAGAGCCAACTACAGAAACACTATTTGGAAAAGAGGTTTTCGTTGGTACTATTTCAAATCCAGACTATGACAGAGATGCACAATATCCTACATGGGATGATTCTGATGATGACTGTATTTCAAATCGGCACGAAATCCTAATTGCAAGACATATAAATGATGACGTTTCATATCCATTAGTACTCTCGGAAAGTGGCTGCAGAGTGGTAAGTGGTAAGTGGCTTGATAGTTATAATAACGAATATTACTATTCAGCCTCTGACATTCAAATTGATCATCTTGTTGCCCTGTACGAAGCGCATATAAGTGGTGCTGGAAATTTTACAATCTCAGAACAAAGACTATTTGCAAATACTGGTGACAAGCTTGAAGGAACTTTACCTGAAACATCACATGAATTTATGGCTGTTAGTGGATCGTCTAATCAATCAAAGGGTAGTAAACAACCTGGCAATGCTGCTGATGATGGTTGGATGCCTGAAAATGAAGATTTTCATTGTATCTACTTACTTAAGTGGGTTGAAATAAAATTCTTAAATGGTCTATATTTTGATCGAGAAGAATTTGATTTCATTAAAGGTTATGAGAATCAGTGTAGTGAAGTTACTTTACCTGATCTGCCACCAAATTAGGAGAGATGGCTGAGTGGTTGAAAGCGCTGGTCTCGAAAATCAGTAGGCATGAAGGTGTCTCGAGGGTTCGAATCCCTCTCTCTCCGCCAGTATTAATGTCCC
>CENP01238240.1_pt1 | contig 46729 bp, 39 predicted proteins | sample 361281 | NCBI WGS metagenome assembly CENP01 (sample SAMEA2591122, study PRJEB7988) | marine metagenome | biome: marine biome (ENVO:00000447); feature: deep chlorophyll maximum layer (ENVO:xxxxxxxx); material: saline water (ENVO:00002010), including plankton (ENVO:xxxxxxxx) | depth 70 m
GAATTCCTACCAAAAATAAAATAATTTTTTTCATAATTTATAATTTTAATAAAATTCGTAAAAGGTATTTACTGATTAACAATTTATTTAAAAAAATCGAGATGAAAGAATGATAAATTTATTTATTTAAAGAATTAATGATTTAGTAACAAATAGTCTAAAAAAATAAAGAATTAGTGACAGCTTGTATTAAATTTTTTTAATCTAAAATAATTATATGGCAAAGGAACAATAAAACCTGCTAATAGCATAATTGGAACAGCCCACCAAGTTAATAATGCCCCGCCAGTTAAAAGAACATCTGTAATATTCATAGCTAATTCCATAGCAATCATGCTGATAAAACTCATACCAATAGCGACTTTAAAGGCTTCTTTGAGAGCCATTTGTTTAGCAAGAATAATTGTTTCAAGAATGATACTTGTAATGAGTCCATTGACAATCGCTAAAGCCATAACGGCTGAAACAGTCCACGAGTGTTCAATGTTTTGAAAGTAAAATATAGTTCCAAAATCACCAATTGAGCAACCTAATAGACACCATAGTGTATTATTAGAAGCTCTCCTCCAAGTATGCTTACAACTCCAATTCATTTGAATATTTTGATTGTTTTTTATCAAATACAAATTTATTATTTTTCAGAGATCCATTAAATTCTTCATTAATAACTTTTTCAAAAATTTGGACTGACTTATTAGCCATACTGTTAAAATTATCCATTCCATTATTTTGGAAATTAATTCTAGTTCTGTGGATATTGTATGAGTTGGACATTTCTACTTTAAAAAGTTCAACTATTTTTTTCTTTCCATACATAAATCCTAATAATCCTCCCCAAGTAGATGCTGGATTGTCAGAATCCCAGCCACATAAAGTAGCTATCTTGATAGTTTCTTTATAATCCCCACCACCATAAAACAAACTAATCAAACTTGCTCCAAAATTTATTCCTGCGGCAAAACACCCGCCACATTCTTTGTCTCTTTTGTTAACGTCATAGCCATCCATATTATCAACTTGGTATCTTTGATTTAAAGAATCTCTAACCTCTTCCCAAGGAGTATTATTTTTATATTTTCTTTTAACAAAATCATACATTTTTGAAGCATATGAATTTTCTGGTAAAATTTTTCTTGAGTTTTCAGCCATCCACATTATTTTATTTTGATAATTATCATTAAAATTTTCTGAATACGCCAGAGAATGCATTATAACATAAAACTCTGATATCCAAGCAGCATCTTTTCTTGCAACTGTTCTAATGGGTAAGTTTGAAATCTTTAGTGCATGATCTGGATATAATGGAGAAAATAATCCAAAAATTTCTGTTGTTAATTGAGCATCTATCATCTCAAAAAAGGGATTGAGCTTAGGTGAGCTTGTCTCAGGAGGTAATATGCCTAATTTCATTAGGTCAAAAGCTTTTTGATTAGAAACCCATAAAAAATTCTCTTCATCATTTTTTATATGTTTTAACCAACCATTTTTAATTTGATTTGGAGTCAATATAATGTTATCATGTTCCAAAATTAACTCTTGATACATGTACTCAATATCAGTATCATCATCAGATCCCCATACTGAATCTTTTGAGGCATATTTAAAATTTATTTCTCCCCAATGAGTAGTTTCTGACCATATATTTGGTTGATCCAACTTGCCCCAATCCTCTCTGCTGTAAAATGGAGAATCATCCTTGCCTATTTTATCCATCTCTGTGACTATACCAGTCCAATTAGCAATTGACTGCCCCAGCCAAAAACCTTCAAACTTATCAATTAAATCGTTTTTTGAAATAGAATTATCTGAGCTGATGTTACAAGAAATGCATAATAGAAAAAGTGAAATGTATTTCAGTTTCATTTCAAAAATCTATTTAATAATCTTAAATAGAGCCTGGATTAGCTATATTTTTTTTCAATATATATAATTAAAATACATGAGATTAGCATTACTAATGATGGAGCTGTTGGAATGATTGGATCCGCAATACTAAAGTGAAAATATACTGCAGCTGTCATGAACAAAGCCATTCCTGCAGCAGCTGGGACAATAAGTTTTTTGAACTTTAAGCCAAGTAAAAGCATTAATGCCAATACAACCTTAAAAACTCCAACTACAACCATAGTTGTCAGGCTTAGACCATAAACTTGAAATTCTTCAATCATATTTTTTGCATCACCACCTCTATATACTGTTTCTAAATCAAGCCTGTAAGTCCAAGCACTTAAGACAGTAATCGCTACTAATACAATTAATATTCTTAATAAGGATTTCATTTTTATTTTCCGTTTTGAATCGGATCAGACTCAGGCATTAACTTATTTAAGATAGTATATACAGGACAAAACTTTGTAACTGGACTAATGACTTGTAATGCACCTACTGCTACTACAATCCATAGGAAATTGATTTCGGATGTTAAATAAGCTAGACCCACGCCAGAAAGATAAAGCAATCCAACGATAGCATCATGAGCTCTTACTTTTGTAATATTTTGTGATTTCATATTATTTAATGTTAATTGTTGTTAATTCAATTTAAAAATTATTTTTTAATTCTCTTAGAAAATCTATTAATGATTTGATTATTAATAATCTTATTTTTCTCTTTATTAAATAATGTATAGATCATTGCATCACCAATTTTACTAGTAGTTGTAATAAATGGCAATTGTTTCATTAAAGGAAAAAATGGCCACATCAGTATATAAAAGAAGTTGTATAATGGAGTTCTAGATTTAATGCCTCTTTCTGGGATAATCACTCCTGCTCTAAACATGTAGGCATCTTTATAGCCTTTATTTAAAATATAATTCTCTGTCTTTCCTTTAACTCTTGACCATTCAATAGGACTTTTTTCTTTAGAATCAGTTCCTTCACCGGTGACATAATTAAAAACAGCTTTATTATTTCCTTGAAAAACTAAATCAGTAAGGATTTTAGTCATTTCATATGTGACTTTATAATAAAGTTTTGTAGGAGCGCCAACAGCAGACATGCCCATACAATGAAAGCATCCATCATAATCATCTAATTCTTTTTTATATTTTTCTAACTTTAAAAAATCCTCACAAAGTAATTCTTTTACTTTGGGATGATTCATTTTTAATGATGTTCTGTTAATTATTAATATTTCTTTAATTCTATCATCTTCCATACACTGAAATAAAACTCCTTTGCCAACCATCCCAGTACTTCCAGTTATAATTACTCTCATATTTTTTCTTAAATTAATACAACAATTTAAATCAAAAAAATGAAATATTTTTTAATTCTATTTTTCATTTCTTTTTCAATCTTTTCTCAAAGTGATTCTTCTTACTATGGTGAAAAAATATCCTCATCAGATTTACAGCAACTTTCTAAAATTGATTTTAATAATGAATTTGTCCAAACTAAACTTGAAGGGGAAATTATATCAACTTGTCCAAAGAAAGGATGTTGGATTGAAATGAAAATAGATGATAAAGATGTTTTTGTGAAATTCAAAGACTATGATTTTTTCGTTCCAAAATCTGGAATGGAAGGTAAAAAAGCGATTATTCAAGGTTTAGCTTCTATTGACACAGTAAGTATTAAAGATTTAAAACACTATGCTGAAGATGCAGGTAAAAGTAAAAGTGAAATAGAAAAAATTATATCTCCAGAAATTAAAATTTCTTTCTTAGCAAAGGGAGTTGTGATAAAAGATTAGCATCCAACGTTTTATAAAAAAAAATTGTATATTGAAGTTTCCTGAAAATTTTATGAAACTAACTAAAAGAGATATTGCACTAACTAAGATTAATGTTCCAAGTTCCGTGCAATCTATATATTTTCAAGGTAAAAGATATACTTATAATCAGTACTTAAAAATAATAAGTAAAAATTCAAAAGATACTTTAGATGCAGAAAAAATAGCAGAAAAGAATCATGATAAACACCTTGAAAATCTATCTAACAAACAAAAAGTTGATCATGTAATTAAAAATTTCAATCATTGGAAAAAATCCAGGCCTTCATAAAAATACATTAGCTTGAAATTATAGTTTCCTTAGCTTTATAAACTTATAAGCTTAGTTATTTTAAATAAAATTCTATTTCATTATTATTTATTGTAAATCTCACCATCAACAATAATTGAATAAATATCAAGAGTGTTCTTTATATCTTCGAGCGGATTAGAATTCAAAATTAAAAGATCGGCAATATGTCCTTGTTTAATTAACCCAAGTGAGTCTTGCATTTTAAAAAAAATAGATGGATTTATTGTGGCTGATTTGATAACTTCTAACTCACTTAAACCACTCTCGACTAAAAGCTCTAGTTCTTTATGTAGGCTAAACCCTGGAGTTAAATATCCAAGCGGAGTGTCTGTTCCTGCCATAAACTTAATTCCAAAAGAATTCATTTCTCTAGTTGTCTTTTGTATCCAATCAGAAAAATTTTTTTGTTTAGGGTTAATATTTGAAGAACTGGAAATTGCATTTTTAGTCCACCTATCTTTAGTCTGTTTTGGTAAAGAACTAAAACTTTTAATCCAAGATTCTTGTTTAAATATTTTATAAATAGGTACTTTATATATTGATAATGTTGGCACTTGCCAAGTATCATTTTCAAGTAAAGACTTATAAATTTCTATTAGTTTTAATGAGTCTAAATTTCTTATAGAATAATTTTTCTGTGAATTATGTACCGATGCCCTTAACCTTAGACCACTCAAATCATTATGATTTTTTAATATTTCTCTTCTTTGCTTTAAAAGATTTTCTCTATCATGGGTGGCCCACATTTCCAAATTTTTAACATGTTCTAAGCTGGATAAACCAAGTTTAGAGGCAGTAATTATATCCATACTTAAAGGGACATGTCCAGCAACTCTCAAATTATTTTTTTTGGCTATTGATAGTACCTCTTTGTATTGTGATGGTGATAACATTTCATAAGCTTTGAGGAAATCAACGCCCTTGGAAATTAATTCTTTCGTAGCTATTGATGTTTCTGTTGCATCTTTAGTTTGTATAGATAATTTAGGTAGATTTTGACCATTATATACATTGTATTTACCATCTATTAATGGCCCAGCTATTTTTATTCTTGGGTATGATTTTGGAAATTTAATTGATAGTTTTTTAATGCTATCTAAAAACTCAAATTCTCCTCCAGTATCTCTTACACTGGTCACACCAAATTTTAAAAAGAGATCCGGCATATAATTTGCCAAGTATGTGTCAAAATAAAAGTGAACATGAGCATCCCACAGCCCTGGAATAACAAACTTATCAGAAGCAAATATAATTTCATTAAAACGTGAAATATTTAGTTTTTCAGAGTCTAAAATTGTAACAATTTTATTATTCGAAATTAAAATAGATTTATTTTTAGATAATCCTTTTATTGGATCAATCACATTTATATCATGTATTACTAAATCAATTTTATTGGCTGAATTACAACTAAATAATATTAGAATAATTAGTAAATACTTATTCATCAAACATGTGGAAAGATCTTCCTGGAAATTTAGTTCTAAAAGTTTCTATATATCCTCTATCTTGAAGCGTTACATATACTGTTCTTCCATCATGTCCGCCAAATGCAATATTTGATGGTTTTTTACCTTTTAATTGGATTTCATTAATTATTTTACCTTCAGGGTTTAATACAACTATAGTTCCCTTGCCATGTCGTGTAACATAAATATTTCCTTTAATATCACACCTCATTCCATCAAGTCCAAAGTTATCAAATTTGTAAAATAATTTTTTGTTAGAAATGTTCAATTTATCATCTAAATCATAAACCCATATACTTTTTTGTACACTTTCATTTACATACAACTTATCCTCAGCTGGGTTAATTTCAATACCATTTGTTGTTCCCATATTTTTTTCCAAAACAATAATTTTATTTTCTTCAATCTTTAATAGATTTCCAGTTGAATTTTTCCAGCTTGGATCAGTAGCAAATAAGATATTGTTTTTACTTATAGCAATATCATTCGGCTGATTAATTAATGAGTCGTGAGCAATAACATTAATTTTTTTTGTACGAATATTAATACTAAGGATATTGTGCTGAGTATAATCTGCTAAGTACATTACCTCATTTCTATCAAATCTTATCCCATTAGCAACACTCCCGTTTGGTAAACTATCAATAAATATAGAAAATTGATTTTCAGAATTGATTAATCCAATAGTTCCATTTTTTATTGGGTTTACAAAGTACAGATTTCCATTAAAATCTACAGCTGGACCTTCAAGTCCTCTTGTAAATTCACCAACATAAGCTAAGTCACTAGGCATGTACAAAGTCTCTTTACTTTGACAAGAAATAATTAATATTATAAAAAATAAAAATGTTCTGTTAAGCATAATTTTTAATTATAAATTAAAAAATTTATTTTTATTAATGATGAAACAACAAACTAAAAATACTTTTATGTATTATTTATTGATATTGATATTATTTTCATTATCAGGTTGTGAAAACGAAAAAACTAGTCATAAACTTTTTCTTCCAGATGGGTTTAAACATCAAGTTTATATTGATAGCATTGGAGAAAAACTTAGACACATTGCGGTCAGTCAAAATGGAAATCTTTATGTAAAATTTAGACGAGAAAGCAAACATGGAATACTAGCTGGGATTAAGGACTATGATGGTGATGGAAAATATGATTCCCTTATTAAATTTGGAAAATATCATAAGCCGCAAAGAGGAAGTTATTCAACCGGAGCAAGAATACACAATGGATATCTGTATTATAGCAACCATCTAACAGTATACAGAGTTAAGCTAGATAATAATCAAATTGTTCCAAAATCAGATCCAGAAATAATTGTAATTGATGATCATGAGCATGGATCGCATGAACATATAGCAAAACCTATAGCATTTGATGATGATGGAAATATATATGTTCCTTTTGGCTCACCTAATAACGCATGTCAAGAACCAAAAAGAACTCCTCTAATTCCAGGAAAATATCCATGTCCAGATTTAATTCATCATGGAGGTATATGGAAATTTGATGCAAATAAGACAAATCAAACACAAAATGATGGTGAGCTTTTCGCTACTGGTCTTAGGAGTATTGTAGCTATGGACTGGAATTCTTATGATAAATCCTTGTATGCTGTAGTTCATGGTAGAGACGATCTTTCAAGGCTTTGGCCAAATCATTTTAACACTTGGGAAAGTGCTATTCTTCCCAGTGAAGAATTTGTCAAAATCGACGAAGGAGATGATTTTGGATGGCCATACTGTTATTATGATCAGGTAAAAAATAAAAAAGTTTTAGCTCCAGAATATGGTGGTGATGGTGATGTAATAGGAATGTGCAGTGATTTTAAAGATCCAGTAATAGGATTCCCTGGCCATTGGGCTCCAAATGATTTAGTCTTTTATAAGGGTGATGCTTTCCCTGAAAGATATAAGAATGGAGCTTTTATTGCTTTTCACGGATCAACAAATAGGATTCCATATCCTCAGTCTGGTTATTTTGTAGCATTTGTTCCTTTTAAAGCTGGTGCTGCAGAAGAATTTGAAATTTTTGCTGATGGATTTGCAGCTGTGGACCCAATAGTAAATACCAGAGATGCAAAATTCAGACCTATGGGAATTAGCTTTTCACCAGACGGGTCAATGTTTATTAGTGATAGTAGACATGGAAGAGTATGGAAGATTAATTACGATTTAGACAAAAATGATTTTGATTTAACTCAGCTTGAAAAGATGGAAAAAAGAAAAACGTTAAGTCACATTCGTAACCCTGACAGACTAAAGGATAGAATTGAATTAGGATCTAATGGTTTAGGACAAAATCTTTATAATAAGCATTGCGTATCTTGCCACCAAATCGATGGTCAAGGCGCCTCGGGAAGATTTCCTACACTTGTAAGTAATTGGGTTCAGGGTGATAAAAAAAAGTTAATTCAAATTGTATTAAACGGAATTGAAGGAGATTTGGAAGTTAATGGTGAAATATATAATGGAATTATGCCACATTATAACTTTTTAACAGACGATCAAATAGCTGATCTCTTAACTTACATTAGAAAAAGTTTTGGAAATAATTCTTCTGAAATTACAATGGACGAAGTTGAAGAAGTTAGAAAACAAATAACAAATTCTAAATCATGAAAAAATTATTATTTACAATCTTTACATTAAGTTTTGTTTACACATTTTCATATGGTCAAAACTATGAGCTAGTAATAAAAAACGGTCATATCATTGATAAAAAAAATAATATTGATTTTATTGGTGACATTGGTATATCTAAGGGAATTATCAAATATGTAGGAGAAGAACTTCCTATTAACTCATCTCGTACAATCATAAATGCAAAAAATCTTATAGTAGTACCTGGATTAATTGATATTCATAGCCACAACTTCCATGGTACAATACCAAACAGATATTTAAGCAATAGTTTTTCTGCCCTCCCGCCCGATGGATTTTCTTTTCGATCTGGTATAACAACTATAGTTGATGTTGGTGGAGCTGGGTGGAAAAATTTTGAAGTCTTTAAGGAACAAGTAATAGAAAAATCAAAGACAAGAGTTCTTGCTTTTCTAAACATCATTGGGCTTGGAATGCAAGGGGGGAAAATTGAGCAAAACATTGACGATATGGACGCAATGCTAACTGCTGAAATGGTAAACAAGTATCCAGAACATATTGTAGGAATTAAACTTGCTCATTTTAATGGGTACAACTGGATTCCCGTTGATAGAGTCACTAAGGCTGGAGATCTTTCGGATAGACCTGTAATGATTGATTTTGGGGGAAGCAATCCTTTAATGCCACTTGATAGTTTATTATTAAATAAACTAAGACCTGGAGACATATATACTCATACTTATGCAAACGTTAGAGGCAGAATGTCAATAGTTGACGGCAATAATAAACTACATGATTTTGTTAAAGAAGCTCAAAATAAAGGGATAATTTTTGATGTTGGTCATGGTGGTGGAAGTTTTGCTTTTTCTCAAGCAATTCCAGCAATAAATCAAGGTTTAAAACCCAATACAATAAGTACTGATTTACATACAGGAAGTATGAATGGAGGTATGAAAGATTTATTAAACGTGATGTCCAAATTCTTGAACATGGGACTCAATTTGAACGAAGTTATAACCTCGGTAACTTGGGATGCAGCTAAATCCATAAAGAAAGAAAATCTTGGAAATTTAAGTGTTGGTTCTGTAGCTGATATTACAATTTTAAATTTAAGAGAAGGTGATTTTGGATTTATTGATACTAAAAACAAAAAAATGATTGGAACTAAAAAACTTGAATGTGAATTAACAATAAAAGATGGGAAAATTGTTTACGACTTGAATGGTATGGCTAGTTTAAAATGGGACGAATAACTATGAAAAATTTATCAAAAATATTATCAATCATTACAGGGGCTTCATTAATTCTTTCAATTATCTCCTTTTTTACAGATGATTTTATTTCTACTGGTCCAATACTAATATTTTTTCTCATTTTACTTTCAATTAGTCTAAACACTACTGAAAAATATAAAGGGTTTTCCTTCACAGTATTAATTTTTGCAGCAGTCAGTATTTCAATGTATTATCCAAAATACTTTGTGGAATTAAATGGTTTTGAAATGAAAAAACTAATTGTTCCATTATTACAAATAATAATGTTTGGAATGGGAACTGCTATGAGTTTTAAAGACTTTTACGGAGTAATTAAAATGCCTAAGGGTGTATTTATTGGACTTGTATGTCAGTTTTCAATAATGCCTATTTTAGGTTTTACATTGGCATCAATTTTTAATTTTCCAGCTGAAATTGCTGCAGGAGTAATATTAATTGGTTCTTCACCAAGTGGTCTTGCATCAAATGTTATGGCTTATTTAGCAAAAGCAAATATTGCTTTATCAGTTACTCTTACTGCCTTTGCTACTTTACTTGCTCCAATTATGACTCCATTTTTAATGAAATATTTAGCAGGTTCATTCGTTCCAATAGATTTTGTTGGAATGATGATTTCAATACTTAAAATTGTAATTGTACCTGTTTTTTTAGGTCTTGTATTTAATTATTTCTTTCACGGAAAAGCAAAATGGTTAGATAAATCTATGCCTATTATTTCAATGGCTGGTATTGCAATAATTATTATGATTATAACAGCAGCTGGAAGAGACTCATTACTCACGATTGGAGGATTTTTGATTCTTGCAGCAATAATTCATAACTTATTGGGATATCTACTTGGATATTGGGGATGTAGATTGTTTAAAATGAAAGAACAAGACTGTAGAACAATTGCGTTTGAAGTAGGAATGCAAAACGGTGGATTAGCTACAGGTATTGCATTAGAAATGGGCAAAATTTCTACAGTAGGATTAGCACCAGCGATATTTGGTCCTTGGATGAATATTTCAGGATCTTCATTAGCAACATGGTGGAGAGATAAATCACTAAAAAAACAACAATGAAAAAAATATTAAAATTAACCACAAGTCTTTTTTTATTAGCTAGTATATCATTTACGTATTCACAAAATTTATCAAAAAAACAAATGATAGAACTTACTTCCAACTGGCAGGGAGAAAGGTTCAATGATGGAAGACCAAAAGTTTCAAAATCTATTCTTGAAAGAATGAAACAAGTATCTATTGAAGAAGCTTGGGTTGTTTTAAAAAATGAAGGCTATCTAAATCAATTTGAAGGAAATTGGCAGCCTCTACATGAAGATTCTCCTTTCGTTGGAAGAGCATTGACAGTGCAATATTTACCAAATAGACCAGATGTTTCAAATCAGATAAAAAAAACTGGAATAGAAAATGGAGAAATTGGAAATACTAATTCATGGCCTATTGATAGGTTGGTTGAATATGATGTTTATGTTGCTGATGGATTTGGAAAAATTGTTGATGGAACCTTAATTGGAGATAATCTTGGAAATGCAATATATGCTAAATCTAAAACAGGTGTTGTTTTTAATGCATCTAGTAGAGACATGGAGGGATTGTCAAAAATCGATGGTTTTAATGCTTTTGTGAAGGGATGGGATCCTTCTTTTTTAAAAGAAGTAATGTTGTTAAGCATTAATTATCCTGTCAGGATAGGTGCAGCTAGTGTTATGCCTGGTGATGTAGTACTTGCAAAAAAAACTGGAGTAATTTTTATTCCTGCTCATTTAGCTGAAAAAGTTGTTACAACATCGGAAGTAGTGAGGTTACGTGACTTATTTGGAATTACTAGATTAAAAGAAGGTGTTTACACACCTGGTCAAATTGACAATAAGTGGTCGGATGAAATTGAAAAAGATTTTTCAAAATGGCTTGAAAAAAATGTTGATGAACTTCCTGTTCCTAAAGAACAAATAAAAGAATTACTTAAGAAAAGAACTTGGTAAAATTTAAAATAAATTAATATGAAAAATAATAGAAGATCAATACTAAAGAAATTTACAGTCGGATTTGCTGGAATTTTTGGAATTTCTAGCTTGTCGGCATCAGAAAGTAAACCTAAAAAAATTGCTAGTGATTTAATTACCGATCAAGATTATCCTTTATTTTCAAGTGCAGTTAAACATGGAAATACACTTTATATTGCAGGGAAAGGAGCTCATTTTGAAGGAGATATTAAAGATCATACCGATCATGTGCTCAACGAAATTGAAAAAGCACTTATAAAAAATGGATCTTCCATGGAAAAGGTTTTAAAAGTAAATGTCTACTTAGCTGATTTAGCTGACTATAAAGCAATGAATCAAGTTTATAGAGGAAGGTTTGGTAAAAACCCACCTGTAAGAACAACTGTAGCAACATACGGTGGAGTTCCAGGCAACTCTCTAGTTGAAATAGACTGTATTGCATCACTAGATTAATTTATAATTATGGGAACAAGACGTAAAGTTTTAAAATCATTAATAAGCATTCCTTTCATTGGAGGCATTATGTCAAGCAATGAATTATTGTCTTATCAAAATGGAAATTTAGTCAAACTAAATAGAGATTATTTCAAGGAATTAGGAATTAGAACATTTATTAATGCTGCAGGCACCTATACTTCCATGACCGGTTCTCTTATGCCTAAAGAAGTTATCGATGCTATTAATTATGGATCATTAGAATATGTCAACCTTGATGAGCTGCAAGATAAAGTTGGTAAAAGAATTGCTGAACTTCTTGAGTGTGAATATGCGACTGTTTCATCTGGTTGCTTTGGTGCAATGAGTATTGCTATGGCTGGGGTAATGAGCGGAAAAGATCCAAAAAAAATTAAACAACTGCCTGACACTACTGGTCTTAGAAATGAAGTTATTTTACAAGAATCTCATACTATCGGTTATGCACAAGCATTGACTAACGTGGGTGCTAAACTAGTCAAAGTAAAAACTGCTGAAGAACTTGAAAATGCAATTAATGAAAAAACTGCAATGTTATGGTTTTTAAATGCTAATACAGACAGAGGTAACATTAAATGGAAAGAATTTGTGAGTCTAGGAAAAAAACATAATATCCCAACTTTTATAGATTGTGCCGCTGATGTTCCTCCAGTTGATAACCTATTTAAATTTACTAGAATAGGATTTGATATGGTAGCATTTTCAGGGGGCAAAGGCCTTCGTGGACCTCAAAGCGCAGGATTATTACTTGGTAAAAAAGAATATATTGAAGCAGCTAGATTACATACACCTCCAAGGGGTGAAACAATTGGCAGAGGGATGAAAGTCAATAAAGAAGAAGTTTTAGGAATGCTAGCTGCATTAGAACTATATTTAAGCAAGGATCACCAAGCTGAATGGAAAATATGGGAGGATCAAATTGATTTAATCAGTGAATCTGCAAAATCTATCAGCGGGGTCGAAACAAGTATTCATGTTCCTCCTCACGCTAATCATGTTCCTAGTTTAAAAATTCATTGGGATCAATCAAAAGTTAATATTAGTCCGGATAATGTTAGAAAAATTTTGAGGGAAGGCTCACCTTCAATTGAAACTGTTGGTAACAAAAATGAAATTGGTATTACAACATGGATGATGGTTCCTGGACAAGAAATAATAGTAGCTAAAAAAATTAAAAAAATTCTAAAATCACATAAAATCTAATCCATATGAAAATAAAATTATTTCTATCATTATTTGTTTCGTTATTGTTAATTACAAGTTGTGTTGAAGCTGAAAAGGAAAGTATAAATACAACAAATCCTGAAGCAAAACTACAAGAGCTTGGGATTGAACTTTCTACACCCTCAAGTCCTGTGGCTAATTATGTAAATACTGTACAAGTTGGCAATCTTTTGTTTATTTCAGGGAAAGGTCCTCTTCAAAGCAATGGTGAATATATTAAAGGCAAGGTTGGACAAAATCTTACAATTGAAGATGGTTATAATGCTGCAAGATTAACTGCAATTAATTTAATCTCAACTTTAAAAACTTCTATCGGTGATTTGAGTAAAGTAAGAAGAATAGTAAGAGTTACTGGTATGGTAAATGCTTCATCTGATTTCACTGATCATCCAAAAGTTGTTAATGGATGCTCCGATCTTTTAGTTGAAGTTTTTGGTGATAAAGGAAAGCACACAAGAGCAGCTGTTGGTATGAATTCTTTACCTTCAAATATTGCGGTTGAAATTGATATGATAGTTGAAGTTGAGCTCTAAATATTATTTAATGAAATCTTAGCTCTTTGTGAAATTTCTTTCCAATTTCTAGATGAGATAATTTGCTTTGGAGCTATCCAACTTCCTGCAACTGCTTTCACATAACTCTTATTCAAATATGAGTTCAAGTTTGATTCATTAATGCCACCAGAAGGAATAAATGATAAATTATTCTCTAAAGCTTTTTGATTTAATAATTCTAATTTCTTAATTCCGCCTAAGGATTCAGCTGGGAAAAATTTTAATAAACTATAACCGTATCTTTTAGCTAATTTGATTTCTTCCAAATTACTAATACCTGGTATAAATAATATTTTTTTTTGATTACATAGTCCTAATATTTTAGGATTACAATCTGGAGCAAAACAAAATTTTGAAGAGAGATTAATTGCAAAATCAACATCATCTTTAGATTTTACAGTCCCAAGCCCTAAATTAATTTTTGGAAAATTTTTCTTAATTATTTCAGCTGCTTTTTTTGAATTAGAAGTTCTTAAAGCAACTTCAATATTTATTATTCCAGAATCAACTAAACATGAGGCGAGATCATATGCGTCTTTGTCATCTTCTATTTCAACTAAAACAATAATTTTTGAAACAAATAATTCAGAATATTTCATTTAAAAAAATTTAATATTTCCAATTCGGTTGATAAATTATGATCTCCCTGAATTGAGTGTGTATTAGCAAAAGTCTTTGAAGAAAAATCTGCAATTTTTTTCATTTCCCAATTATTTAAATATCCGTGAACAACTGCTGCTAAAAAAGAATCTCCTCCTCCAATACAATCCTCTATTTCAATTGAAACTTGTTCTCCTTCATAAAATTTATTATTATGAAAAATAACCGATCCAAACAAATTATTATCTTCTCCAATGCTATTTCTAACATTAAATGAAATAAGTTCAAATTTTGAAATTGTATTTAAAAATTGAATAGCTCTTTTAGATTCTTTTGTAACATCATCCATTGTTTTTGTTTCATTAAGATCAAATCCAAAAATATCCCTAGCAGTTCCGCAGTTAGCAAATAAAAAGTCAATATTGTCTAAAATCTCTTTGTTGAAATAGCTAGCTCTCTCTACCGTCCATAATTGTGATCTATAATTTACATCATAAGCAATTTTAATTTTTCTTTCTTTTGCTGATCTTATTAATCTCAAGATATTCTTTTGACACAAACTGGAAAGCGCAGGCGAAATGCCAGAAATTATTAAAACTTCTTTGTTTTTCAAAGCCTTACTGATTATTTTCTCATCTAATTCAAATTTTGAAAAACCAGAATTTTTCCTGTCATATTCAATGATTAAATTTTTTTTTGAGTTTAAATTTTTAGTAAAATATTTTCCAATCTTATTATGGTCTGAATGAATATTTTTTAAGCATACATTATTTTTTTTCAAATAATTCAAAATTTCCTCGCCATCATTATTATTAGGTAATGTAGAAAGAAAGCTGCACTCATTCCCCCAACTTGATAAGCTTAATACTGAATTCAATTCAGCTCCACCTATATGTTTTTTAGTATATTCCTGACTAAATTTAATTGAGGAATCAACTGAAAATCTGATTAAAATTTCCCCATAACCCAAAATTTTTGACATTATTATAAAATTATTATTATCAAGTTAATGATTTATTTTGGTGAGAGTTATAAAGATGTTTTTTGAATTAATGAAGATTGTCCCTAATTATAAAAAGTATTTAAAACAAGAAGAAAACTACTGAGGATTCTTTGCATACAAAAAAAATTAGTGAAAAAGGATCATAACGAATTGATTGAAAATCTATCTAACAAACAAAGAGTTGGTCATGTAATTGTAAATTTCAATGAATGGAAAATCTCTCGAAAATCTTAGATATATTAGCTTGAAATAGCTATCTAATATTTATAAATTTAAAACATAGTTTTTTTGATAGAAAATATTCTATTTCGATCTCTAAAATGTGAATAAATAAATTATAATTTAAAAGAAAAAGAGTTCGTTCAATCAATGAAATAATTATATTATCTATAAATTATTGAAATGCCTGAACAGCAATTTAAATCTCAATTTAATAATAATAGAGAAAAAAAATTGGATTCAAAAAATTCAATTTCAAAATCCCTAAATTCAAGTAATTTAGAAAAACTTCAAAATAAAGCAGATACATCAATTAGTGTTGCCCAATTAAAATCTAGTCAAAAATTATTCAATTCTAATAAAGATAAAGAGATAATTAATGGAATGGAAAATGTAAGTGGTGTAGATTTGAGTGGAGTTTCGATAATTAGAAATTCCTCTGAACCTGAAAAATTAAATGCAGAAGCATTATACAGAAAAAATGAAGTTCATTCAGCCCCAGGAAAAGATAAACATATTCCTCACGAATTAGGGCATGCTGTGCAACAAGCAAAAAGTAAAGTTAAGGCTACTACAACTATTAATGGTCAGAAAGTCAATAATGATCCAAAACTTGAGACTGAGGCTGATGATCTTGGTAAAAAAGCTTTGTCTAAATCAGATAGCACAACAAATACATATCAATTAAAAAATAAATTTAATTTAACTAATGCAAATGATATTAATCAAAGAGCTGAAGCTCAAACAAAAGAAGAAGATAATAAACCCGGTTTGTGGAATAGATTGATGTCTGGGGTTTCGTCAGTGGGTGGTAGAATTAGTTCTTTTCTTGGTTTAGGAACTAAAAAAAATAAATCTGAGGAAACTTCTAATACAGAGGATGTTGATCAACCGGAATCAGAAATTGATGAACAAGATGAACAAGATGATAAAGTTGATAGTACATTAAAAAGTATGATAGATCAAGCGGTTGAAGCAGCCTCTAATGCTATAGATTCTGGAAAAGATGCAATTGAATATGCAAAATCTAATATCGAAAATTTACCATCTAAGATTAATGAATCTTCATTAAAAGCTGCCGGTAGTTCCAAAAAACTTCTTGCATTTGGTGAGAATGTTAAAAAGAAAGAGGCAGAAGATGAAAAATATGCTGAGGAAAATCCAATGAAAGCTCAAGTTAAAGGCTTGATTAAAAAAGCAGGTGGCAGTGTTCCAATTGTTGGTGATATAATGTCGATATATGAAAATTCAAAGACATTGGGTAAAAGAAGTGTAGATGTGAATGCTTACAATGATGCTGTAAAAAGTAAATATAGTCCTGAAAACTTAGCAAAAAAATCAAAAATCAAACCTTTTAAAAAAGGTCTTCAAATGTCTTTAAAGGGATGGCAAAATTCTTTATATAATTTTGGAAGCTCAGTAGTGAATTTAACACTGAATGTTTTAGTTCTATTTAGTGCTGGGGTGACTAAAGTTGCTGGATATATTAAATCTGGAGTTGAATATTTAAGTGCAGGATTAACTAATGTTCATGGAATTTGGAAATATTTTAATGGCACACTACATCAGGAGAGAGAAGAAATAACTAAAACTATTATCAGACAAGCAAGAAAGGGTGATGCTGAAAGTATGGAATTAATAACAAAAATAATTCCAACAATTGAAAGCAGACAAGATTTAGAAGATGTCATAAAATCAAAAGGTGGGGTTGAAGAATCAAGTGCTAGAACTGGCTTAATGAATTCCATGAACACCAAAAATACTGGTAATATAATGGCTGATGGTGATGCACCAACTCAATGGGAAAATTTAACAGGGATTTCCTCTCAATCCGCAAAAGAGAAAGGCGTTTACGACACTCTTAAAGAAGGAACTGGAACTGCTTTAAGCAAAGGCTCTACTAAAATATCTGAAGGATATGAAAGTGCTAAAGAAGGGTTAAGCACTGGATACGAATATACCTCGCAAAAATTATCTGATCAAAAGGAAATTATAAAATTCGGGGGGAAAGCCGGCTGGGATATGATTGTAGAAAAATTATCAAAGGGATTTCATATAATCACTGATTCACTTAATCCAAAAGATCAAGAAGGTAATGATGATCCACCAGCTTAAAAAAAAAAACAATCCCCTCATAACTAAAAAAGAAAAAAAAAGTTCTTCTTTTAAAAGTAATTTGCAGCATAAAGCTGATAATAGTACAGTAGTTCAAGGTCTTGAAAAATTTACTGATTCTAAATCAATTCCTCAATCAAATGAGGGTATAATCCAAACGAAACCAAAAAAAGAGAAAGTGGTTCAACAAGAGATTCACAGAACAGGTGAAGATATTTCTGAGTTATTTGAACCTAAAGTTCATGAAGAGGAAGGTAAAATTGTACCACATGAAGAACAACAATTTGCATCAGATATTGAAATTTGGGAAAAAACTCTTCACCAGGACTTGAGTTCATCAAGCTTATCTGAAGACGAAAAGAAAGTTCATCGAGAACAAATGCAAGTTATAAAACGTGATCTCATTTCCAGAGCCTTTTTAGGCATTGATCATAAAAAAGATGATGGCACAAAGATAACTGCTGAAGAAAAGTTAGGTAGAAATATACCCTTGGCTGCATATTTATCTCATGGAGATCGTCATGCTTACCAATCAAAGGATAAAGCTGTTGGTGAAGAATTTAGAAATGAATTAATGTTTGGTGGGAAACAAATTAATCAAGTGAATTTGGAAAAAGGACATTTTGGCCCTGATTTATTTAGTAATATAATGGCATTTTCTACAACAGGAAGGTCTCCACGGGGAACAGGCACTCGTGCTTTAGATCCTAAAAAGCGTGTAGGTGCTCAAGGCGATAAGCATATTCATGCTGGATTATATGAACGCCAAAGTTCTCACGAACAACGTCGATCTAAAAACGGAGATTGGAAGGAGAAAAAAGGAGACCCAAAAAAAACTGCGGGTGGAATTGGGGCGTTTATTTCTAGTATTTTTCCTGGTATAACTGGTGGAATAGCTGGTGGAGCAGCTGGTTCAATAGGTGGTGCAATAACTGGTATTGGTGGTGCTGCTTCTCATGCTATAAAGGGAAAAAATCCGATAGAAGGTTTTGGAGAACATGTAAGTAAGGGTGCCAAGGGGGGTGCTTCTTTTGGTTTTAAAACTGCCGGGCTTATTCCTGCATCTGTTGGCGGATTGGCTGGGGTTGGTCTTCGCAAATTAATACCGACTTCAACCCCATTGATTGGTGAAAAAGAAATGGATTCATTTGCAAAAAGCAATACTGATTCACTTGGCATGAATATTCCAATTGGGGGAATTGGGAATACTGCTAAGCATGGTGATAATAAGGACCACATTATTGGTCCAGAAGGTATCATGATAGACCCCAATACAGGAAAGGTTTTAAAAAATAAACAACATGGTCATGTTTACATGAAACACAATAGTGATGACAAAGGAACTAGTACAATGGTGGGCTATGAGGGTTCAGCACCAAATACTGACAGTATGCATGGAAGTCATGGTCTGCAGTCTATGATTGATGGCAATGATCGTACAATCACAGGACAACATAAAGGAAAACTATTTCAAGAAAATTTATCTCTAGGATTAGGAGGAATGACCTCAGAGGTGAATAGAGAAAATTTGGATCAATTGAAAGAGGTTTTTAAAAAATTTGAGAAGATAGAAAGTGTAGATAAAGAAGAAGCAAATAAGCTTATTTCAAAATTACTAAAATCTAAGAATGTTGATGAACGTAAATCTGTTATCAGAGAAATAAACAATTCTTATAAAAATCGATTCAAAGAAACTGGTGAGTTAGAATTTATATAAATCTCTTCACTCTAATTTACATCAACGTCAGTCTGTCCTGGATCATTTACTGTAATTTGACCTCCCCAAGCACAAGAGCAAGTACTGTCTTCAGTTAAAACAGGTTGACCTTTTAAAGTAGTTTTTGAAGCACCACCACTCCACATTGGCATAAGTGGAAGGGGTATGCAAGGCTGTGGGGTGAGAGCTCCCATAGCAGCAGCTGTTGCAGCAGCAACCATTGGATTCATCATTGAAGAACAATTGCCAAAAGCTGGAATATTTGCCATAGGTATAGCATCTAAAGCATTTCCAATTGGATTTGAACTAGTGTTTGCTAAATTTAATGGCATAATATTCATTGTTTGAGGACCTCCATCTCCAAAAGAGCATTCAATTTTAGCACCACTACACAAACATTTTGCCATAACTAAATATAGTAAATCATTTTAAATCAAAAATTTTACCTTCTTTAATTAATTCTCTTTTTATTCCAAAAATCAGGTCATTTTTATTGATATCTGATTCTTTCTTTAATGATTTGAGCCACGCATACTGTACTACATTTTTAATAGATCCACCACTTAGATTAAAATTCTCAGAAATATATTTAATATCACTTTTATCTAATTTTGAAATACCATTCAAGGCATTTTCCCATAATTGAATTCTTTGGGATTTATTTGGAAGGTTATATAATATGACTGACTGTAACCTTCTGGAAAAAGCACTATCAATATTTGGCTTCAGATTGGTTGCTAAAATAACTAATCCTTTATAGTTTTCGATTCTCTGCAACAGATAAGCAGTTTGTTGATTAGCAAATTTATCTTTAGAATCTGAGACTTTTGTTCTTTTAGAAAACAATGATTCTGCTTCATCAAAAAATAATATCCAATTCTTGTTTTCTGCCATATCGAATATCATAGATAAGTTTTTTTCAGTCTCTCCAATATATTTTGAGACTAGCTGGGATAAATCAATACGATACACATCAATATTATTTTTTTTACCTAATAAAGCTGCTGTTAGTGTCTTACCCGTTCCCGGTGGTCCATAAAGAAGTGCTTTAAAACCCTTATTAATTTTTGTCCTTAAATTTTTATTTTCATCTATTATATCATTACTGCATATCCATGTATTAATAGTATCTAATTCATTCATTATATTTTCAGACAGTATTAAATTCTCCCAATTCAGTTCTGTAGTTAAACGGTTTGCAGGAAAATTTGTACTGTATTTTGGTCTAAATTTTGTCCCTAATGTAATATACTGTATAAATTCAGGTGTTAATGAAATAGAAGCACTAAGATATGAGATGTTTTTATTATAGTTTTCTAACAATAAAATATTTTCTTTTTTAAAAACATGATCATCATCAAATAAGGTTTGAAACTTAAGCTTACCCAAAAAATCTAAGCCAAAATTTATAAATGTGACTGTTTGTAAAGTTGGTTTGAAAAAATTATTTACAGGATCAATATACCCTCCAAACTCAGTGAAAGGTCTATCTAAAACTTTATTTTTAATTAAAAACCTATCAAAAATTTGTGGTGAAAAAAAAACAGAAATAGAAACTATCAAGGTTAATCTCTCTAAAAAATTCAGATGATTATTTTTTATGAATTTTGCATAGTTACTTTCATCATCAGTTAATATTGGCGCATCTAAATTTTTAAATTTTTTATTCTCAAAAAAAGATTCCAATCTATGGTCAATTAATTTTGAAAGCCAAATAGTTTCTTTTTCTATTGTAAGTGCATTATTTTCCGATAGAGAATCCTTTAATTTATCATTCATATTAATACCATTCAACAGTAATTTTATTTTTCATAAATATAGTTTGAATACGATTTATGTTCCAAGGAATTGTTTCTAGAATTACATCAAATGATTCTTTTTTTACAGTTAATTCATAATCATCTGTTTCTGTTTTATTAAGCACTCCCTCTCTTTTAAGAAAACTTTCTCTAAATGTCTCAACTTGTGTATTACTCATCTGAGGCCAATTTTGCAAAACAGAATTCAATAATAAATCGCACATCTGTAACTCATTTTCTTTAAGCTCAATTTTGCAATCAACATATTTATTAGGTCTTAGACCAAATAAGATTTTGTTTAAAACAATATCCTCTTCTAAAATAGTTGTTGACCCTGTAACTAAATACTGACTCAACATGACGGCTCTATTTTGATCTTCATCATTGATGAATTTCTTATTCTTCATATAGTTCAATTTTTCACAAAGTGTGTATAAATAAGGCCATAAAATAATTAAACCAGAATTATTTAATGAAATCAAACTTTTATCATAATTAAGAATTTCTTCATCGTTATTATAATCTTCATTTTTTTCTAATTCTTGTGTTTTATTTTTAAAATCAGATTTTAGTAAAAGCTTTATTAAATATTTACTTGATGGTGTATTAGTTACTATATTGTTAACTGATATTTTCTCATTTAGATTTTCAATAAAATCTAATAAATATTCTTCAATATCAATTTCATTTAATGAAGAGCTTGTCCATTTTTTTAAGAACATTTTTATTATTATTTGATCATCTTGCTTTTTAAAATTATTTAATACTAACGGAATATTTTTTTTGATTTGTTTCTTTAATTCAATATACTTTTTTGGAAGATTTTGATGAATTATTTCTAATATATTCAATCGCTTAAAATTATTAGAAAGATCAACTATAATATTTATTTTATTTAAATCTTTAAAGGAATCATGAAAAATTTTAATGGTCTTTTCTTTCTCTTTTTTTAGTAAAAAAATAATCAATGATTCAATTTTTTTTATTGAGTTAATTTCAAATGTATTATCTAATGATCCTATATTAAGAAAATAGTTAAGCTGGTAACTTTTATCTTTTTTATAATCAAATTCATATTCCTTATTTAATAAAAGTTTACTATCAATCGAGCTTTCTAGAAATTTTTTCACAGATCTTATATTATTTATTTTTTTTGAAAAAGCAATTGCTTGTACTTTTTTATATTTACTGATTACAACTTTAACAGCTTTTAAAAATTTATCCTCATAAGTATTATTAACTTTTATAAAATCTGATAAAGACCTTATAAACTTTTTGTTGGAGAAAAATTCATAAAGTTCAGTTAAGGAACTCATCTTTATGGATCTTATTAAATAAATAAATTGATCTTTTTTTGATATGTTGTTTTTAGACCAAAAAGGATTTTCATTAAAAATTATAGCATGAGTTATTAAGTCCCTATCATAGATTTTTTCTTTTGTTACTTTAGGGATACTTGACAACATATTGATCTCTGAAAATAAAATAAAAATACTTTGAAGAGCACTTTTAAAATCTTGATTTAATTTAGAATTTGTCTCAAATGACTTTTTACTTGAAGCTGTTGTGTTGGTAAATTTTATAAGTGCATTGAGATTTAAGAATCTTTTATTATTTAAAAAGGAGAAAAATCCCATTGCAAAATATTTAAGTGATAGCATTTCATCTTTATAAAATGAGGAAGTTTTAAGCAAATAAGATCTTAGAATGTTTTTAAAAAGCTTACGGTCTAAATATGTATATGAAAAGATATTTGAAGTAATTAAAATTGCATCTTCATAATCAAAAAATCTTTTAGGTATCAATTTCTTAATTCTTTTTTCGTATTCTTTTTCAAACGAAATGTCAACCAAATAATAAAATAATTGATCATCTTCATGAAAAAAATCAATGAACTTATAAAATGAATCTTTAGTATCTATAATATCATTGATATTATCAAAATCTAAAAAATCAATCAATTGTTTTGAATTTAAATTTGATTTCTTTTGGGTTAATAAAATTTCGAAATCTACTTCATTCAAAATAACTGAATAAAATCTTTTCTTAATTAATTTCTTAAATGAAACAATTATATCACTACTTTTTGTTGTTTTACGTATTGCTTCAATTTTTTTAATTTCGTCTTCAATATAATTTATATCTAATAGAAAAAACTCCTCAAAAATATTCTTTAAAAAAACGTAAAATTCATCACTAAATTCTTTTTTAACAATAGCTTTAATGAATATAAATTTTAATCTATAAGATTGTTCTTTTAATTTATTCGATGATAAAATTCTTGATAAATCGTTATATGTTTTTAAAAAAGGAACATTATATTTTTTTTCAAAAAAGTTTAATAAATTGATAAATGTTTTATCTGAAATATTTCTTATAAGAAAAGATTTTTCAATTAATGAACTTAAATTAAACTCAGAAATTTTATTATGAGTTAATAATATTGAGATTGTGTTATCTAAAATTTTTGTTTTAGAGAAAGTTAAAATTAAATCAGTGGATTTAATAAAATCTAGGCTTCTTATCAATTTAAAAAAAATTTTTTCAATAATATTAATTTCATCAATACTATCAGGCTTATTTTTAACATACTCTTGAATAGTGTATAAATGAATTAATTCTAATTCAATGTTGGTATATTCTGAGAATTCTTTTAAAATTTCCTCAGCGAATTCTTTAATATTAATTGATCTTCTCTTAAGAAACTTAAATTCGATATAATTTTTAATACTTTCATCGTCAGTAAATTTATCGCTTAGTCGATATTTTTTAATAAAATATTTGAACACTTTAAATAAAATTTGACTAATATTTTTAAATTTTGAGTTGGTTTGTAATGAAGATTTATATGTAGAAATTTTTTGAAAATCAAATATTTCATTTTCATTACTTGAGTTTGCCTCTACAATTACATCTGCTGCATTTTCTAATTCTATTAGTAGTCGTTCTTTTTCTTTATCCGAAAGAAATCCTTCTTCACCTATTCTTTTATCCTTAGAATCAATCATTCTCTGTGTTATAGCTGCCATCTCAATTAACGATTCATCTTTTCTAGGAGATTTATCCACTAAATCTTTTATGATTGGACCTATAACTGCCATATCACCAGAATATCTAATTGCCTTTTTCATTTCTGCAATTAGTTCTGAAATCTTACTTTTAATATTCTGTTGGTTATAGTAGATAACTTTATTTGACATCAACTTAAGCTCATTGTTTCTAAAATTTATTAAATCCGATTCATTTAATTTGAGTTCATTAGATGTTGAATCAATTATATTATAAAACAAAATTTGAAAAAGATCTTTTGAGTATATAGCTAAGTTGAGTTCAATGATTAATTTTAGGTTCATATCAATTTTCTTGATATGAAAAATTTTAGAAAGTTTATCCAGATATTTTGAAAAAATTTGAGTTGGACTCAATTCTTTACTATCTAAAATTATATCTATAAATTCTAAGAAAATATTTTTAGCACTTGGATCTTTAAATAATAAAATTTTATTTAAAACATTTAAAATATAAGAGCTGAAAATGAAGGATTTTAATTGATAAATTTCTCTAAAATGATTTTTATTAAACTTATTTATCTTCAAAAAATCTATAAATATTTCTCTATATCTAATTTTTTTAGAAAGCTCATATATACTCTTTTTTTTAGTTATTGATAAATAATTAATAGTTTCAAAGTAACTTTTAAAAATATTTTTAGTTAAAACATCAAATACCTGGCTTTTGTTATTTTTAAATTTTTCTCTTAAAAATTCAGAAAATAAATTTTTTTCATTATTTAAAATCAGGAAGTTTAATAGATTATTGTTTGAGCTACTTGTTTTTTTTAAAAATAATCTGAGAAGTTCTGAAGCTTTAAAATCAGTAATTTCATCAATGAAAAATTCACTGAAATAAAAAAAAAATAGTTCTTTATTTAATATTGATTTATTATAACCATAATGTTTTAAAAAGTTATTTAAAAATTTATATGATTGAGAATAAACTTCATAATTAGATCTTAATTTGTTTTTTATGAATTTTTTAAAAAACTCGTGTGGTTTTAAAGAAAAAAATCTAATAAATCCTTCTTTACTTAAGTTATTTATTTTTTCAATATTTAAATCAATTGATTTTTTTGATTTAATTATATCATTTTTATCATGCCACCAAGGAAAATATCCATGTTGGATGAAGTAAAACTCGTTATCATCATTGTCAAGTGAAGTAGATGAATTAAATTTTTTGTCTTTTAATGCATTTATTAATGCATTTTTAAACTTAGAAGTAAAATTTTTTAGATTAAAATTTTCTAAGTCAATTTCTATATTTTGTATTGTTAAGTTTTTAAGTCCTAAATCAGTGAAAACTTCTTCTAATATTTTTTCTAATCTGTTGCTATTAGAGTCTAAATAATGATTAAAATCTCTGTAATCTTTTTTTTTATTATAATTTATTTCAAATAATAATTTTTGGATTCTTAATTGTTTTTCATCCATTATATCTTTTATAACTATTTAAAATTTGTATAATTTCAATCGATTTAGAGTCTAACTTATTGGAATTAATATATTTATATTTTAGCCATTCCTGATAAGTTTTTTCAAATACTTTCATTTCATTTAAAGTCAAAAAATATAAATCATAATTTTGATTTGCAGGCAAGTAATATTCAATGTTTCTTTTTACAAAATTCTTAAATTCTATATTTTGAAAATTTGATGTCCAGTCAGGGAAAATTATACTAACGGAGTTTGAATAATTAAAATTTTCTGGAAATGAGTTTGAATATTTATTAGAAATGCTAACTACTAAATTATTTTCAATCTCGATTTTTGAATTTAACATATCTTTAAAATATTCATAAGTCTGATCAATGAATTCCTGCGCCTTTATTTTTGTTTTAAATGTTTTACTACTCTTTAATATTTCATTCTCATTAGAATTAAGTGCAACATAAAATTTTGAAGAAGATCCTTTTTTTGAAACCAAAAAATTTTGTTTATTCTTAACTAGATTTAAAATATCAGACTTAAAATTCTTAATTTTTAAAAAATCTCCTCTTTCAGATGATTCCATTATGGATTCATTGTTTTTATTAATTAAAAGTGAATATTCTAACTTTTTAACTGATCTTAACAGTAAATGTTCAACAACATATAAACCACTTGAACTCGCATTTAAGTCATTAATCTTTTCAATTGAACTGTCAATTGCTTTTAAGCATTTCTTTTCATCTTTACTTTTATAAATTCTTATTGGGAACTCTAAACCAGGACACCTAAATAATGTGCTGTATATATTATTGGACGATAAAATAACCTTATAATTTTTTCTTAACTTACCATAATTTAATATAGATTTTAATTCACTGTAGTTATTGCAATAATATTTTATTTCTTTTAATTTATATGAATTTTCATACAATGACATTACAGTTATTTGGCCCCGCTTTAACTTTAGATTTCTAGTAACCCATTCATCATTTTTTTTAATATTCTCAATATTATTTGAGAACATTTTTGTCAACAAATAGTTCTTATTGTTTTGTAAATCTAGAATTAGTCTTAGTCTATTTTCAATTCCAGTAGCATCCTCCAAATTAATAGTTTTACTTTTAAAGTTTAACCCTTTGCTTGCAGTTTTTCCTAGTTTTATAATTTCACTTGCATACTTAATTTTTTTATTTAATAAGTCTTCTTCAAGTTTAATCAAATCCTTTTCGTTAGAAATTTTTCGAAGAATTTCAGTTTCAAAAAACTGATTGAATCTTGACAACAAGTGATCTAAAATTTTGTGTTTCTTTTCTAAATAATATTTTTTATCATTGGGATTAAGTGAAATATTTTTGCTCTCATCAATTATTTCATTTATATCAGAAATATTCATGGGAAATTGTATTTCTAAATTTGAAATGTCTTTATTTTCTATTGAAAAAATCTCTTTTAAATTTGATAATTTTGCTAAAAAATTTGCCATTATTTGTTCAAAAAAATAGAGATATGCCTTGAGTTGTTTTACTCTTGAAATTCTATCTTTTGAAGCATTAACTGGAAGTTCATTTTTTTTAAGTCCATAAATTGAAGGAAATTCATTTTGAATACTAAAATATTTACTTATTTCTTCTTTGGAAAATCTACCCTCATTTAAACTTAATAAATTTTTATTTTCCTGTTTATAGGTTCTTTTATTTTTAATTGATTTGGAATCATAAAGTTGAGAAAGAATTATGGAATCAACACTACAAATTGAATTGTCTTTATATAAATTAATCCTTTCGTTAGATGTAAAATATTCAAATGTTTTTTTTATAAAAAAAGGATAAGCATTTTCATTAAATATGATAATATCATCGTGTATTATTACACCATTTTTTAAAATATTAAGTTTTTTAATTCTATTAACACCATCAACCGATTCAATTAACTCAATAATTTCTCTTTTATATAATGAATTTGTTTTATTTATTAATTCCTTTTTTTCAATAAAACCAAAATTTGTTTTTACTCCACTATATATTTCAAATTCTGAGTATTCTTTTTTAATTATTTGTTCTCTATCAAGATAATTTAAACTTGGGTTTAACAATTCTTCAATTTTAATATAAATATCTGCAAGAACTTCTTCTGCAATGTAAAATGGATTAATTTCAATATCTCCAGAGATTTCAATAATTTCCTTATCTAACAATATAAAATCTTCATAATCTACATTTAATGGCCTTATTTCCATTAGAGCATTTCGAATTTCATCTACAATTTCAAATGAATTGTCTGGATTTACTTCCTCATCTAATTGAATAAAAACATTAAATAGTCCACTTAAACCTTTTGAACCAGAAATTTTTTCAAACCAAATATTTTTTAATAAACTCACTCTATCCAAGACAAAAACTCTAAAGTCAGTAATAGTATTTGGGTTTGATGGAAGAGATTCTGATAGAGGAATTAATAAATTACTATTAAGTACACTAAAATGATCCGCATTAATCTGAAGTAAATCTTCAATTCTAAAGTTTGCTCTGTAGCCCAGGTCAGTTAAAGCATAACATAACTGTTCTAATATGGTAACACCAGGGTCATGATAATTATAATCAGTCCACTTAGATCCTGAATACTTTTGAGCCAAAGAAATACCTTCTTCTCTTAAAAAATCATAATTGAGTTCTTCTGAAATATTTTCGGAAAGAGGTGAGATATTTTTTGGTTCGTTTTTCATTGTTTAAAAAAGTTTAGAGATATTGTAATTAATGTTATAAAAACCATCTACTACTCCGTTAATTTGTATAGGATATTTTCCTATGGTTCTGATTTGTAAATTATAATTATGCAACTCACCTTTCCAGCGATAAATAATCTTATTTCTTCTAGATCCCCAATATGATGTTGTATCATTTATTTTTGATTTTGACCTTCTTCCTCCAAAAGCAGAAACTGCAATTGCATGAGAAATACAATATTTCCCGCTTTCTTTTGCTCCTGAGATATTAGAATTAATTTCAAAAGAGTTCAACCCATCTAAGTTTTCAATAATTGTATGCCACTCACCATCTCCCGGAACATTTCCAACTTTAAATAATCCAGTTCTTGAATGGTAAGCTAATTCTCCATTAATGTCTAAATCGTATTTTGGTTTTGGGTTATTTATTCCAATATTACCATCATTATTAATTTTAATGATTGTTCGGTCAGGATTATCAATTGAAAAACCGGGAATATCATTTTTATCTAAGTTAAAATCAATATCAGAGCTTTTTTGGCTTGGATTTTTAAAAAAAGATAAAAGTTTACTTGAAATTCCACTTTTGTATAGTTTTAAACCATCTTGTTTTGTAATATGAATACCATCATCAATAGAATTAATTGTAGAGTCAATTAGATCAATAAAATTATTTTCAGTAGGGAGCCCACCTTTTTTAAAATAATTTTTTAATGTTTTTCTGTTAATTAAAGGCATAATTTAAATTTTAAAATTAAACGTAAATGGATTATTATTAATTTCATTTTGATTATTTAAGAAATCACTATTATCTATTTCATAGTCTAAATCTTCATCACCAACAATAAAGTTAGATTCAAGTCCTAAATCTTCATAACTAGTTTGCTCTGGTGCATAAAAAATTTTTTCATCTATAACTTTTATTTGATTAAAATTTTTGATGATTATTAATGATTTATTTGTTGACGGTTTAATAGTAGTCATGTTATGTACAGAACTATCCATAAACTTAAAATATCCTTGCTGTGATTCTTTTAAGTGGAGAATTGATCCACCAGTAAAATATGAAACATAATCTCTAGTTTTGATAAAGTTGAAAATTTCAGTATTCTTAATTTCTCTTTCAAAATCTAAGGATGTTAATTTATCTTTATGAATCCAAGGGCAAATAAATTCTAAAATATCGATATTTAATTTTTGTAATCCTTCACCAGACGTTAAATCATTGAAGCATATTTTTCCTTTAATCCAAACTTGCTCAAAAATGGGGTTGCTAATTTTAAATTTTGTAAAGGGGCTAGTATACTTTTTTAATTTATCTAAGATTTGATTTTTTTCTGCATTACTTAATCTCATTTCGTTAAGAACCTGATTACTATCAATCTTTTTTAAGCAAATAATCTCAGTTACATTATTATTAATTCTTAAACATTTTGCAAATGAGAGCCACGAGAAATTATGGATTAAAAAATTTTCAATATCTGATTTAATATGAGGTCTATTTTTGTGGCTTAATGATTCACTTATTCTTTGATAAAACTCAAGGTTTGATTCTTGACGCGAACTTCCAAATGACGACAAAGGTTGATTTATTCTCATTACACCTTTAATACTCTCTCTAAATTCTTTAGTAGAATTAGGGGGAATTTTTTTATTTGAGCTTTTAGAATTTAAAATTTGTGTTGTTAAAAAAGCGTTTAGAATTATTTTTTTTATTAAGCTAAATTGATCTACTCTATCATTTGAACAAATTTTTATATAAAAATTATCATTATTACTAATTATAGATTTTGTTGAGATATCATTATTTAATTTCAAACATAAAACACCAGTTTTGGTTATATTATAAGTTTCATCAAAAATTACAGATTCTTTACCTAGTTTCTTCCAACCAGTATGGCTAGAGTATTGAAATTCAAGATTTGTACTGAAATTATAATCAACTGTTTGATTTTTATTTATTTCAAAAAATATATTTAAAAACTGATTTGGTTTTACATCTAAAAATCCCAAAATAAGTTCACCTTTATTTTCAAAACTTGGGACAAGATTAGAATAGCTTGAAGAATTATTTTCACTTTTTATATAGCCTTGGAATGGATGATTAATAAAGAATTTAGTCAATGATTTTTCTTGGTTCTGAAAATCGATTAAATCAGATGCAGAGTAATCTATACATAAATTTGATATTGAAGGAGAAAATGGTTCATTAGGTTTTTTAAAACTAATTGATTTTTTTTGTGAAACTAATTTTGCATTCTTTTCAGCAAAACTATTCATAACTTTAGAATATTGATCAAATCCAAATCCCATTGTAGGATTTATTAATTCGATTTTTATAAAGCCTGATTCCTTATTATTATTAAAATCTTTGATATCTTCCATACTAAGATCAGGATTAACTAAAATTTTAAAAATTCCAATATTATCTATATCAATATGTCTACTTTTTGAAACTGACTTATCATCATTAATTTCAAATAAATCATATTCGGCTACTTGTTCTTTATTTCTATTGAATTTGTAATCAGATAATGCATCAAATTTAATTTTGAAAGAACTATTATTGAGATTATCATTATAACTATCATAGTATTCAGATATTTTAAAGTTTTGAGTGGGCAGATTCTTAAAATCCCAATGAATTGAAATATTATTTACATTTTTAACAAAAAGCTCATAAGCGCCAATTAACAACTTCGATTCAAGTTTTGGTGAAGGACCAAACATCTCATAATCTCCATCCAATGAAACACCTCCAAAATCATTAAATGCAGTAATATTAGTTAAATTATCCACCTCCATTTTTAGCTCTAATTTATATATCTCGAGGCCGCTTAGGAACGAGTATGGGTAATAAAAACCCTCTGAATTAATAGTGAATTGAAAAACAGGCAGATCAGTATTAATTTTTTTCCCGTGTATAGATTCGTTATACCTTGAAATTATTGGATCACTTTTTTTTATACATAAATTGATTGATAAAATACCATTTGACCAATCTTCAGGATATATTATTTTATAATCAGGTGAATTAACCCATCCTCCTTCACCAGTATATTCAATAGTAAAAGCATTTGAAAAAATTCTATTAAATATAGCTTGTTCTGACTCACCAGTTTGATTTGAAATGTCAATTATTAAATTAGAAAGATATTGGACAGAATCAATATTTAAGTATAAATTAAAATCTATAATTTTATTTGATCTTTCTGAAATAAATATAGGTGATGAAACAGCGAAACCGTATTCGGCTATATCCATTGTTTTTTCCTCATTTGTCTTAGAGATTTGATCCTCTCCTAGAGAAGAAAATGAAAAATTATTTTCATTAAAACTATTGATTTCTAAATTTGATTTTATATGAAATTTCTTATAAATATTCGAAATTAAGTTGTAAGATGAATCATAATCTATTTTATCTAAATCACTGATAAAAAGTGAAAAGACTTCTTCAATCTTTGAATTATTTAAATTAATTTCTCTGTCGTTTGTAAAAATGATGTTACTACCATCTTCCTCTTGACCAACAATAATTTCTTTCTCTTTTGGAATATAAACTGATTCATAATCATTATTAATTTCTATATTCATGTAAAGCCTATTTGGACTTTTTCCTCTAGGCTTTTGCTTTAAAATTTTTTTATAAAAAAAATCCAGATGATCAGTGGAAAAGTCATTTATTTTTTTTCGTGGATATTCGTATAAATTAAAAAAAGCTAGAAGAAGTCCAATATGAGGATCATGATCGTCTTTGTCATTGAGTGAGTTTATAAATTTGTCAGAAGATTTAGATTGAATTGTTAAAACAACTTCATAAATTGGTCTATACAAGAAAATTAGTTTTTTAGTGGCACTAGAAAATTTAGATTTTTCTGACCCAATATTATGAAAAATATCTTCTTCATTTTCCTCATAATTCCATATGGTGTTAAAACTTTTAAAATCAAACTTGATTTTATTTTGTTGACTAAAATAGTTTGCATAGGACGAAAATTCTCTGAGAATGACTATTAATCTGTTCTTTATTGCTTGTTCTAACTGGGTTTCAATATAAGTCTGCTTTTTTGTAATGTTTGATAATGAAATTCTTGTATACCACAAATCAATAGTTTTTAAAAGATCATATATTAAATTGAAAAAATTAATTAAAATTTTTTGCTTTTGAGAGTCAGAGATAAAATCATCAAGATTCTTAATTATATCTAAACTTTCTTTATTAATAGAATTAATATCATAATTAGAAATTTCAGCTAAAACAAAAGCTTCATCAAGAAAAAAATTATTCCATTTTCCATCAATTAAATTTTTGGAATTATAAAAATTAATTTGTTTTGAAAGTTTAGATACATATAAAATAAGCTTTTTGATATCATTAGTATCAATAATCAAATTTTTAGGATTTAAATTGTTTTTTAAATTTGATCTCAAAATAATTTACTTTATATCAGTACCTTCATTTATATAAAATGGATAAACGATATTATCCCTTACATTTGCTCCAATTATCTCATATTGTATATAAAAATTAATTAAACCCTGATTTGAATCTGACCTAGTAGCATCTACATCAATCACATTTATTCTTGGTTCAAACTTCTGAAGGCTTGTTTTAATTTCCATGGACAAATTTTTAATTGAATTACCATCTATCGACTCATATGTATAACTATGAATAATTGAACCATAATTTGATCTCATAATTCTCTCTCCAAGTCGTGTTCCAATAAATATAGCTATACTTTCTTTAATGTCTTCTTCATCTTTTACCATTTCAACTGTTCTTGTCTGTTTTACAAATCGAGGTGGGAAATGCCATCCTATTCCAATAAAAGATTTATTTTTTAAACTCATTATTAAATTAATTTATAGCAACTGTTGATCCTTTAATTGTTAATGCGCCAGATGAACTGATATCAGTTCCAGATGATCCATCAGCACTAAACTTAGATTTTGCATTACATTCAATATTATTACCATTTAATACAATATTACCTTCAGATTCTAATGTTAAATCTTGTTTAGACTTAATAGTTATTGCCATTGCAGATTCAATAGATATGTCTGAATTTGTTGTAATAACTTTTATACCTTCATCTTTAGATGTAATTATTTTATTTTCATTAATATCAGTGATAGATATACCTTGACTTTCTTCATCTTCTGAAATAATTATCGAATTGTTTTCAGAAGTTTGAATAGTGATTTTTTTTACTTCATCGTCAAACTCCACCATTAAATTCTCTCTTGTCACTATTGCTTTAATATTGTTTGAGTCATCAATACTATCTTCCTTATATGGTTTAACATTCTTAGTAAAAGTTGAACCCAAAATAACAGGAAAGCGAGGGTCTCCTGAAACAAATGAAACTATTACTTGAGTGCCAATTTCAGGGAAAAAAAAAGAACCTCCAGTGCTCTCTTCTGCTAGGGTTGTATAAAAGTTTGATAATGTTGCCCAAACTCCACCATCATCAGAATTTTTAAGAAAAGGTATTTTTACTTTAACTCTATTTTTACTATTAGGATCACCCTTTAATTCTATAACTTTAGCAAAATGGACTCCAAATACTTTATCTATTATTTGATTTTTATCAATTAATAAATCATTTGTGAAAAAACTTTTTTTTATTCCAAATTCTAGCTCAGTTGTGTATATACCCTCAACAAGTTTATTTTTAACACCGCTAATATAAACTAGACCATCAATTGTCTCACCAAAGCCATCAAGATTTACAATTGATGCTAACTCGACGTTATTGATACCCTTAACAACACAAAATCCAGAATGGGAAGATAATCTAACTTCCTTAGTTTTTGAATCTGATAATTTTTTTAATTCGTTAGAGGATAGGGGTTGAGAAAAAAAAATTGTATTTGATGAGGGGCTATTGATAGATTTTAAAGTAGATTGAGAAATACTTCCGGGAACGTTCAAATTTGGCTCCGAAGCAGAACTATTTCTTTCTTCCTCATCGAAAGGGTCCCAAGATTTAAATTCAACACTGTTAAATTGGTTTTCAGAATCAATTTCAGCTGTAAAGCTTAATGTACCCCCACCATTTTTTATCGTTTGAACTGCAGTAAGGGACGTAGCCATTGAGGAGTATGGTGAAGTAACTTTAACTGAATTATCAGAGTTAATAACAACCATTCCACTTAGACTAGCTCTCCTTAAAATAAAATTCCAATCATTGGAGTTATGTTTAGGAAAAATTTCGTGCTCAAAAGAACTACTTGAAAACGAGCCTAAACTAAAATCATCTATACCCCCACTAATGCCATTTTCAGAAATAATATTATCAATAATATCATTATCGCTCATGTCTGTAAAAATCTCATTAGTGTAAGAGTTTGTTAATTTTATTGCTTCATCAATACATTCCAAAACAAGCAAACTTTTAGATTTATTTTTTTTGTAACCATCTAGAATTGATATCTTTTGCTTATTTATTATACCTTTAAAGACTGTTTTATTTTGCTGAGAATAGCCTAATTTTATTTCAACCTCACCGCCAGGTTGATAAGAAGAATTAGATGATTCATCAAAAGTATTTAAATTTGTATTTCCAGCATATATTTTTATTGTTGCTCTGCTAATTTTATTTATTTTTTTTTGTACCTCTATTGAATAGATTACATCTTTTTTATTTATATCTATCAATGAAAGTCCACCCCCAAATACAAGTTTGTAAGAAACTATTTCATTATAAGAATCTCCTGGGGTATTTGTTAATGAAATCATATTAATATGAAATTGGCGGAAATTCTAATGTACTTCCGGGCTTAATTTTTCTAAATGAACTTAAATTATTATGCTCAGCTGCTTTTAAATAATAATTTTTATCATCGTAATATTCCTCACAGAATCCAACTAGTGTATCACCTGATTTAACAGAGGGAATTCTTGTAATATCTGGGCTTTGAAATAAGGACATTGCTGAACGAACATTAGGATCAGGAACCTCTTTTATTGTCATATTAATTTTTGCTCTTAAAGGGACTCCATTTCTATTAAAATATGTATAGGAATAATTAAAATTTTCAACATATCCATATAATCCAATTGAACCTAAGCCCCAAACTGCTCTGACTGCAGGCTTTTGATGAATCACTGGGTAAGGATCAACACATAGTTTTTTTAAAAAAAGAATCGACAAATAAACTGAGGTCCCAGGCGTAAAACATGCTTGTGGAGGATAAGGCAATGCACCAGTATTATCAAGGATAAATTCAATTGACATCGTTCTTTTTTGAATGTCAGATGCTGAACTATCAACCATATCGTCACCACATGCATCTTTAGCATCATCCGAATCCATATTCGCAACACTCACATCAATTGAAGAAGGATTAGATTGTAAAATATAAGGAGCGGGTAAAGGGATAGCAACACCCATTTTTTCTACAAATCCGAATAAACTAAAATTTTCAAACATATATCAATATTTTGATCTTTTATCCAACTCCTCTAAAATTAACTGTACTGTGGAGTCACATAATTTGTCGAACGAATTTTTAATTCGAGCATCTACATATTTTTTTAAAGCATTAAATTCCTTATCGTTACTTTTTTTTAAAGCTTCTTTATCTGTGGAGTTATTTTCAGCATCTAAACTGCCTTTAACAGTAAGTTGATTAATCTTAACTGTCATTTAGTTTGGGTTATTAAAACTTAAATGAGAGTATGTTAATTCCACAGTCTCAATAGCTAAACTCGAATTTTGAGAATCAAAATCATCCATTTTAATTGAAGAAGGAATACAGTTAAAAAAAGTCCATTGCATTACAATGTTTTTAGAATCTAATTTGTTAGATGTTGGGCTTTCTACTAAACAAACAATTATAGTTTTTGGTGAACAAGTGAATACAGTTTTATGCTTACATAAATAATCATAACACCAACTTGTCAGAGGTGATTTTGATTTTAACAAACCTTTCTTGAGAACCAAAGGCTCAAACTTAACATGTCCAGGGAGAGAATACATTTCATTTCCATGCCCATAATCATCCATCTTTTCCATTTCCATAGTCGCTCCAATACCAGAAACAGACTGAAAACTATCAAATACTGCAGAGCCTTCTAACCCGACATAAAAGTTAAATGAGCTGATGGGACGATTATCTTTTAATGAGAGATCTAAAATAGCCATCCTAAAGTGAAATTATCTATGCTACCTCTGCCTTTAATCCTTCATGAGACAGAACAATTGTTTCAATAGCAGCTTCTGAAGCTGTTGAATTTAAGTCAGTTGGGGTAATCTGTTTAGGGAATGCATTAGTTAAAGTCCAGGTCATTCTAGGAGCAGCTGTTTCATCTAGTAACCTAACAACTACTGTCATTCTCTCATATGTATTAAAAGCAATTGCATTAATCCACTCAAAAAATTTATTATCATCAGCAAAAACACCTTTTTTAAGGGTAATGTCACCATGTTTTTTCAAGCCAGGCATTTTTATAACGCCAGCGTTTGGACTGTTACCGTGACGATATTCAATCACGTCTGCTTCAACGTCTAAACCACTAACCTCTTGAAAAGGTAGGTCAGTAAAATTCCCTATATCTACAGAGAAATAAAACTTTGGTAAGGGCCAAAATTGATCTTGTTCTGCTCCTGTTCCTGCTGTTGGTAATGCCATAATTATAATTTTTTATATGTTATACAGTATTTACTATTAAGATTTTTGTTGTTGTTGTTCGAATGTTATAACAATGAACTCAGCAGGTCTCGTAAGAGCGACTCTGACTGTCATTTTTAATAAGCCATCCAATACATCGTTTGGTGTCATAGTTGAACCAAGCCCAATTTCAATTTCAAAAGCATCTTCAGGTGATTGACCTGCTAAAAGACCAGATTGCCATTGATTAGTTAGAAAATTTGAGACAGTAGCTCTAAGGGTTGACCAGGTTGTAGCATTGTTAGGGTTAAACACATATGCTTCAGCAGCAAATTTAATGCTTTGCTCTAAAAAAGTCATGGTTCTTCTAACGCTAATATATCTATAATCTTGAGAATTACCCTCAAGTGTTCTTGCTCCCCAAACTAATGTACCCTTTCCTTGAAAGGATCTTATTGCATTCACAGCCTTTCCGTTTAAGGGGAGATTTAAATCAGCTTGATTATCACTATTAATATTAACTGTTGGAGAAACTACATTTGCTAAACTAATATTAGCTGGAGCTTTTGCAACATTAATAGCGCCATCTACCATACAATAGGCGCCAGCCATACCAGAGGATGGACTCATAACATTAAGCTGATCGCTTATGGTTTCTAAAATTTGCTGAAGCTTTGGGCTTACAACATATAATGTAGCTTGCAAAGATTTAATTGCAGCAGAATCTTTAGCTTCAGATATTTTTTCAATTTCAGCTTTCAATGCTTCACCCTTAGCGCTTGGAAGTAAGTCTGCAGCAACTCTATCGTCAACCTCTTTATTTAATATATTTTGTAATTCTTCTAAATTTTCTATTCTTGTAAAATTTAGGTCTGGTCCTGAAATTAGTGCGGTGTTTAAATATGGGTAGTAAGCGGCACCCCACTCAAGAAAATTAGAGCCAACACCCTCTCTAAATTTTGTAACAACATCATCATCATCAAAGGTTCTTTCTTTATCACCTTCGATTACATCAAGTATTGCAAATCTATTTTTCATTTTATAACCACAATGAGATAACATATCTGCCTGCAGAGCATAACAATCTTTTGAATCTAATAATACCGCGTCTGGTATTACGATTATAGTTGGTTCCAGGTGTTTTTCTAAAGATGCTAAACCACCACCCTTGGGATCATTTAACTTATCTTTTTCAATTGATTCATCATATCCCCCAACAGAAACGATGTAGCAATCACCACCACCATTAGAAAAATAAAATCTCATAGCATAGTAAAGATTAAACTGTGTAGATTTATTTATTTCTAGCTTGAAGCCCTGAGGTTCATTTTCCTCATCCATTGTTATATTAAACTTTGTTGGAGGAGGCCCACCAAATAACTCTTCAAATTGCCCCATAGAACTGATTTTCGTGGGTTCGTTCAATAAACTTTTATTACCTCTACTAGCCATTTCTGTGTAGCCAATAAATGCAGGGACAGCAGTTGCAACTGCAACTACGGATGAGCCAAAAGAGCTTTTTTCTTCAATATATACTCCAGGTGTACTATAAGTCGTTGCCATAAGTTTTTAGATTTAAATAAAAATATATAATTATTGTAAGAGTTTGATAACTATCATTAAAAGAAGTTATCAACATTTGTTAATAATTTCGCTTAAGTTGCTGAATATTTAAATATTGCAATACATATCATTAATAAAAATATTTAATGACTTATCATAGTGAATCTTATCTACGCTAGGTTTTGGAAGAAAAATCGAATGTTCATGAAGCATATCATCGCTCCTATGTAAAAACCATTTGTCATTAAATCTCTCTTTTAACTTAACACTTTGATCTATTAAAATTGAAAGAACTTCTTTCCCAGTGCTGAGTGTTCTTTTTTTAAAATCAGTGTATTTTACTGATCTATTTTCATTAGTAAGATAAAGTGAATTTATATTTAAATCATCATCAGCCATAAAATTATACCTAAACTTTACATCTCTTGAATCAAACTTCATTAAGAAATTTTTTGACTCATAATTATTAGATTCATTAAAAATCTCGTTACTCTTATTAATCGTAAGACTTATAGTTCCGTTTATGCCAGCTTCATACGGAGTGTTCAACGAAGTTTTATTTACAAAATCTCCGTCATGGAGTTCAATTCTATCATCAGAGTTATTTAAAGATAAATTTAGACTACTAGAATAAGGAAGGTTTGTGTAAGAAAGAAAATTGGAGTCTAATATTTTTATTTTAAAAATTAATTTTAATTCATCTGAATAATTTTCAGAAAAAAATCTTTTTTCTTTTTGAAATAAAATAACAAAACCTGTTTCAGTTTTTTTAAAAATTAAATTATAATTTTTAAGAAGATTTAATGTTTCTAAATTAGGTTGAATTTCATATTTTTTAAAAATCCCATCCTCAAAATAATTGTGCATGATATCAACATTTAATATTTTGATTATTGATGTTTGATATTGAAATGTGTTTTTATACAAATTCATGATCCAATTCTTGATGTTATTCCAGATAATAAATTAGAATCAAAAACAACTTGTTTTATTTTGTATGCAACTGATGGAACATAATTTGTTCCTATGTTAGCCCATAACTTATTAATTTCCTCAATACTTACATTATATATTTCAACATGAAACATATTATCTATTTCACTAGGTGTATTTAATGGTGTAAATACATTATTTGCTTGAAAAAATTCAATTACCAAAGAAATATATCTTAAAGAATCTAGATATCCAGAACTATTAAAGTACGCTGCAAACATTATATATATATTGACAGTTACACTTGGCGGATCTGTTTGATTTTTTTGAAATTTTAAATTCTTAGCTGTTTTGTCTTCTTCAATGTTGAGAAGAAATACTGCAAGTTTATTTTCAATTTCAATATTTACTGACTTTGAAATATCAACTAGATTTGATACAACAACTTTGCTCTCACTTACAGAAAGTTTTCCTCTAATAAATTCATCTAATCTTTCAGAAATAGATTTTACAATAATATCAATCATAATATTTATTTTTGATAAATGAGGTTATTATTCTGATTATATATAAAGAAATTAAAGATACAATCCATCCTATAAAATACAGCTGAAAAGTGAAAACTTTTTCAATTTCATTAAGAAATGGCTCGGCATAAGTTATTTTTAAAAAAACAAGAAAAACTAATGATAAAAAGAGAGATATTAGAGAAAAAACAATAAACCAAAAAAATTCCCTTAGTAAAGTCTCTTTCATAATTTAAGGTCTTTTGATTTTTGAGAAAGTTATTTTACTAAAAATCATATAAAAAATAATACCTATTATAAATGTCAGAAAAAGATGGAATAAATCAATATTGGTAGGAGGCAATCCAATATTATTTAGAAAGCTATATGAATAATTGGTTATTAGAAAAGAAATAGGGTAAATAAATATTAATACAATTGAAACAAAGATCAACCTAATTAACCTATCTCTTAAAAAAGTTTCTCTGATTTTCCAATCTGAAATTAATATAATTATGGCTATAACTGCGGCAAAGCAAAAAAACAAAGCACTAACTATAAAGACTCTTTTATTTTTTAGAATGTATTGAGAAATTTTTAAAGGGTAACCATTTGCCTCAGTAATCGGATTAACTATATTAACTCTATCAGTAGAGAACCTGTCTTCAATAGTATTCCATAGCTCATCATATCCTGAATCATAACCTAGAGCCCAAATACCGATACCTTTCAAATCATTCGAAACTGCATAATCATATTTTTTTCCTAATGTATATGCGTCATCAAACCATATTTCTTTAGTTGAGCCATCTTCATATATGAAATTTAAATAATTAGTCATACTTATTTCGTCAAAGATTGGCATTGAATTTTCATTAAACACCTGTTCATTTTTCATGAGATTCATCACTTCACTATACGTAACTTTTCTTTCAATTCTTGACTCAACAATACCATTGTCATTCAAATTACCCTCCCACATACTGCCATAATATGGCAATGCTAAAACAGTTTTTGACCTATCAATACCTTTATTTATATAGAAATCTAAAGTTGATTTTAAGCTGATTTTATTTCCCTCAGAGGAAACTAAAGGGGCTACAGCTCCTTGAGTTTGATATTCAATTGAGTTATTGTAATCATAACCCATAATTACTAATAGATCAGAATGTTTTTGAATTTCTAATACGTCATATATTTGCCTACTGTTCAATGCTGGTAGTGTGACTGAAATGTAAACACTATCTAATTTCTTTTCTAGGCTCTGTCTTAAATTCTTAACAAAACTGTTAAACTCGTTTCTTTTAAAATATGGTAAATTTTCAAAATTTAAATCAACACCATGCGCCTTTCTTAGTTTAATTAGTTGTGAAACGCTATCAGAGAGAACTTCCCATTTATTTCTGTCAGACAGGAACAAATCATTGTTTTTAGCTCCATGACATGATACAGTCAATAAAACTCTAGTATTTTTAACTTTTGCAGAGTCAATCATACTAGTATTTCTCCATATTTTTAATTCATCTGGATTTGTATATGACCCTGTATTAGGATCAACCTTATATGAAAAAAAGGAGACTGTTGATAAAAGTTCAAATGGATAATTTTTCCACGAATTACCCATCCAATATGGATGCCAACCAAAAACTTCTTTATCATCTTTTATTTTAGTGAATATTTTATCTTGTAAATAATATGAATTAGTAATTGTGTCATAATAAACATTTGATCTTGTCACAGTCTTGTTGCCACCATTAATAACGTCATACAAGTATGCATAATTATTTATTAGTGTTTTTTGCTTTAAAGGGGCAAAAATAGTTGGGTCATCTTTAGCAAATTCTTCATTTTTTTCTTTAACGCCTACCAAGCCTTGTACGTCACGAAAAGTTTTAGTGAAAACATTTATATCAGACTGAGTTCGTCTTATGCTAGACTTAACATTCATAATCTCTCTTCTACATGATGTAAATAACAACACCATAGTTATTAACAATAAAAAAAGTCTATAAGTCTTCATTTGTTTTTTTCAACTCTATAAAAATCTTTGAGTATAAATTTATTTTTTTCAACTAATTGAGTTTTTAAAACTACTTTAATTATTTTTAAATTAATATTAAAATCATATAACTTAGAAAAATTTTCAAAGTCAATTTCAAAATTTAACTTGTCTTGAGCTACATTATCAAGCATATAAAAATTAAAATTTTTTTCTCCATTGGCAGACTCATTTAATTTTTCTTTTGAAACAACTGTAACATTGACAAAAGGGTTTTCACTCACAGACAATGAATAATTATTTTTTATTCTATTTATTTCACTTTTTGCAAACATAGTTAAAGGATCTAATTTGCTTGTTAACATAATGTTTTCATAGTTATCATAATCACTTTTTTGTAATGAAGCCCAAAACCCCCAGCCTAAAGTGTTCTGATCGTTTTGAATTGAAATCGGAATAGTAGTTTTTGTTGTTTTTGTAATATCAATATATGGCGCTATCTTAAACTGATTAATGTCTGTTATTTCATATAAAGTATCAGTTTTCTTAACATATATTTTTTCATTTGTTTCTACACTGTCAGTTTGTTTATAGAATCTATAATTAGAAAAAATTCGCCTTACGTTTAATTTAAATCTTGAATTTAACAATAAATGATTGTTCTTTACATTAATATTCAAAGTATTATCTTCTTTTACAAAAAAAGATCCTTCTGTGCTTTTATTTCTTTTAAGGTTTAAAATGGATGCTCTAATTTCATCTCCTTCTCTAATTACTATGTCATTATATTTGTTAGAGGACATGTTAGATACTTTGAAGTTGATAATATCATTTTTATAAACATTATAAGTGTAGGTTTCAGACTCAGATTTTCGTTTTGCCTTGATATTAATTCTAGCTAATGAAAAAGTATCGTTAGGATTAGTTCTTAAAAATTCCATAACTCTGGTTTTATTAGCTGGAATACTAACTGCTGTTGTATCTCTAAATAAAAAACTAACACTATCCTTTAAAGAATTATATTTTACCTCAATTTCGTCAGGAAACGAATCAACTTGGTTAGCAACGTTAGTAATATCTGATGTAAAGTTTTCTAAAGTTTTACAGGACAAGAATAAGAAAAAAACAATTACGATATACTTCAAATTTTTCATTAGTTTGATGAATAATTTTGTTTTAGCTTTTCTTTAAGTTTTTCATATTTCAAAACAGCTTCTTCATTTATTTTCCTTTTCACCTCAATTTGATAAGAATCAATTTCATTTTTTGTATTAATATCTTGTAATATTTTTAATCTTTCCCTTTCTGATTTTAGTTCATCAAGTATTTTTAGATAATTTGACTCATACCTTTTTATTTGACCTTGTAGTAAGGATTCATATGGTCCATGTCCTGAAAATAACTTAATAAAGATTGGAGACAGTTCAATAAAAATAAAAATGAGCATCAAAAAATAAATTGAATTATTTTCTAATTTGTTTAGAATTTTCACCTGATTAAAAAATCCTAATGAGAATGAAGCTTCCAAAATTTTCTTTTGTTCTTGAAATTCTTTTTGAATTAAATCTCTTTCAATTTTAATATCATTTAAATTTGAAACATGTTGTGATCTTTCAAATTCCATTTGTTTTGTGTAATTGTCATATTTGCTTTTTTTTGACAAACACTCTACACCTCTTCCTCTTATATTAGTTCCACAAGTGCCATCACATTCACATTTATAATCATAATAATAATTTTCTTGAATTGATAGTTTTTGATTATATGTGCTAATGAGTTGATTTCTTTCTGAACTATTTTGATTTAAAAGAGGTTCAAATTTTTGATTTAAAATATTTATTTCTGATAATTTATTTTTATTTAAATAATCTGATATTTCGTTTTGAAAGAGTTTAACTTCAATTGGTTTTGATATTGATAAGGCAATAATTATAGCTACACCTATTCTTGGAAGAACCTTAATAGAGTTGTGTAAGAAGTTGTTAGAATTAGAAATACTTGAAACAATATATCTGTCTAAATTAAAAATGATGAAACACCAAAAAAGTGAAATTGATATTATAATTGGCATCGAATTTATCATCAATGATGCTGCAAAATAGCACGATATAAATGCTAAAATTGAGGTGAAAAAAATTGTTGCACCTATGCTTGAGTATTTTATTATTTCAAACCTTGGACATTTTGAAATCAACTCAGAGCTAGCCCCAGAACAAAACAACAAAAAGTTGGTTATTATGCTTTTTTTTTCTGAGCTATTCAATTTTTTTTTTTATTAATTTACTAAATAAATTTATTTGGGTTTGAATAAATTAAAGAGTTTTTTAACATAATTAATAGATTTATTAGCGGATTTCTTTTTTTCAGTTTCAGCAAATGGGTAGATTGAGATTTTTTTTATTTTTCTATTTTTAAGATTAAAATATGTGAATACAAAATCTGACCTATTATTCACAATAAATTCATATTTATCTTTTCTTTTTAATTCTCCCAAATTAGATTCAAAAATTTTACCCACTTTAGGAATATCCCAAGAAATTTTAACCTTTTGCCCATTATAAACTGCATACTTTTCAACAATCTCTTTTTTGGGGGACAACTTAACATAGTTGTTCAAATCTTTATCGAAGACAAAAAGGTCAATTTTAAAATCCTCAATATCAGATACCTTTACTATGAGCTTTTGTAACTTTGTTTTATTTTTATTGACAGCCGTTAGCTTATATGATGTATCCTTTTGAACACTTGAAATAATTGATCCGATGCTATCAACATTGCCAATTCCTTTGTTAATATGAACAGAATGAGCATTTTTAACATTCCAAGATATTTTGAATTTTTCATTTTTTTTAACATGAGTCTTATCTGTTTCAAACAAAACATCAATATTTCCTGAATAAAGTTTGATATGATTTTTTGATTGAGAATAAAAATTGAAAATGGCATTTTTCATTCTAAAAATTTCTTCATCTGTCTGAAAATTTTTAGATATACTTTGAGAAATTAAATAAGATTTATCAAAAATCGCAAAATATTCATCTTCATTGTAGGTTTCTTTATCAATTAAAAAATAAACTAATCCATTTGAGTCAATAATTTCTTTTGAATAATTAACGAGTCTTATTGATTTTTTATTACTTTTTGAAACTATAACTACCTCTACTGATATTCCTTCCTTGAGCCTTTTAATTAAATTCTCTCCAACTTTTTCAAATATAAAATCGTCAATGATTAACTGAACTAAATGACTTGCATTCTCGATTTCTTTATCCAGCTCTCCTATTAAATTTTGAGTTTGAAAATATCTATACAACAGAAAAAATTTTCATAAATTTAAAAAAACTGTTTCCATTCTAAAATTATATGTCTGATAATCCTTTTGTTGGTCTAACCAAATTTGAAGAAAAAAATAAGCTATTTTTTTTCGAAAGAGAAAAGGATGTTGAAAATTCCATACGAATAATACAAGAAAAAAAATTACTTGTTTTAAATGGTCCAGTTGGCTGTGGCAAAAGTTCATTAATAAATGCTGGCTTGATTCCTAGACTAAAAAATGGTTTTCCTGGCAGGTTTGGGAACGAATGGGCAATTTGTAAATTTAGACCAAGTTTGTCTCTATTGACAAATTTTTGTAACGCTTTATCTAATGGAGAACTAAATCACAATAATAAACCGAACCCATCTGATTTTAAAAGGTATTTAAAACTTATGGATGAGGGGGCAATTGGTCTTAAAAAAATATACCAAGAATCTACAATTAAATCAAATAAAAATCTTTTGATAATTATTGATCAAATTGAAGATCTTTTCAACTTTGAAGATGATATTGATAATAAAATTGATTACAAAGAATTTATTTTTAACACAATTTCAAGAGCAAGCCAATTTGAGGATACACCAATATACTTCTGTATAAGCATACAAGAAAAATTCTCAAAGAACTTAACAAATTATAATTCTATTCAAGAGATAATTAGTGGGTCTGAATATAAAATTGGAAAACCTAATTCCAACATAATCAAAACAACAGCTAAGAAAATTTTTAACAAAGAAAAAATCTTTTTTAGTAAAGATTTCTATAAAAAAGTTTTGACTGATTTTGGTGAAAACAATGTAGACTTAACAGATTTACAATGGTTTTTTCACAGGCTGTATGATTCAAACACAAAAAATCAAACCATTGACGTGAATGTATTTGAAGAAATAGGTACAGTTAAAAATTGCCTGAGTAAGAGTTATGAAAGTTTCAATAAAAGTCTTTCTGATAATGAAAAATTACTCTTTAAAAACATGTACAAACTATTAATGAATGTACAGGACAACAATAGGCTAAAGAATTATAAAAAAGTTAAGGAGATATGTGAATATTGTGATGTTGAGATTGAGGTTCTTCAAAAGTTCTTAAAAAAATTAAACTCTGTATTTAAATTAAAATTTGAGGTATTACCAGTAACCATAAGTGCCACTGGAATTTTACGAACACACATTGAATACAGTGATTATATTTTAATTAATTATGAAAACTCAGAAAAATATATTTGGGAAAAAATTATAAAATGGAAAGAAGATGAAGAAAAATATTTGAATGAATTGTTGAATCTAAATCAAATTTATAAAAATAGTTTTGAAAATAATTCCTTCATTCCTGAAAACGTAATTAATGAATATTCCGATAAAAATAGAAGAACCGTATTCTCACACTTTAATTATAAATCATGGCCATATAATTATGGAATTGATTTCAATGAACTTGATTCATATTACATTCATTGTGCAGAACATTACAAAAAAACAAATAGAGA